>Ga0208031_1000105_pt1 | contig 30905 bp, 26 predicted proteins | sample MalvirAntarct_38_FD_184252 | JGI IMG/M metagenome (GOLD analysis project Ga0208031, IMG submission 184252) | Marine viral communities from the Global Malaspina Expedition - Malaspina viral metaG Antarct_38 (SPAdes) (version 2) | ecosystem: Environmental > Aquatic > Marine > Oceanic | place...
TTGACAACGCCTTTGCTCTCTATAAGCTAATAACAATTAACGTCTTGTTTTTTGGAGCCTGTATGAAAACCCTATTTATCGCTGCTGCAGTATTGGCATTGAGCGCATGTAGTACCTTAAAATCATCCTCAGACTTCGATCCGTCGGTATCATTTAATCAATATAAAACCTACTCATGGGTAGAGAAGAAGGTTGATGATGCGGGCTATCATCTCGATGGCCTAATGGATCAACGTGTTCGTGCTGCAATCGAAACCCAATTGAGCCAAAAAGGTATCAGTAAAACAGACAAGCAAAATGCAGACTTGCTGGTCAACTACATCACCAAAGTAGATAAAAAGATCAATATCGACACTTTTAATAGCCACTTCGGTTATAACCCATATTATGGTCCACGTTGGGGATTAGGTGGCAGCCTGCAAACTGAGACCACAGTTCGTGAATACGATGTTGGTACCTTAATGGTCGACTTAGTCGACAACAAAACAGGTAAGCTTATTTGGCGTGGTACAGTAGCTGATACTGTTCGAGAGCAAAACACCCCTGAAGAGCGTATCCAGATTATCAATCATGCTATTGGCACTGTTATGAAGGATTATCCACCTAAGCCAGCACAGTAAACGTTGACGTTAAATAAACAACGCTAGCAAAAAGCCTCGATTACCGAGGCTTTTTTGTTGCATAAACCCTTTTTTCATTAATGTTTGAGCATAAAAGACTTATTGTGATAAAGCGCATAAGGTTAACGGTTTACACTTCATAACAAGATTATACTGTGAGCATGCATAGAGTCAGTTGACCTTCGCAGATTAAGCTTTGTTCGATGTAAGAGTGTTAATCGAGGTGAGTGGATTGTCGCCTAGCAATTTAAGCAACTATCGCTTGGAGAAAATGCACTCAACAAAGAGTAAAACGCTTTTAGCAGAACCTTCGAGCCGCGTTAGTTGGCCATTTAAAGGGTGTTATTGGCTTTTATGTGGCATAACGTCACCGCAAAGGCCCAGTGTTATCATTTATGTTTTTTCATAAACCAATAATGTGCAGCAGCAACAAGCTTGGAAGATCAACAGACTCTAACTTAGTTGCATCCTTACACATCGCAATGATGACATTATCGACTCAAGCTATAGGCCGTAATAGTTAATACCCTAAATGACACTGGCAAATCTTTCATTCGCTGTCTTGATTGATTTATCACTTTGTTAATACCGCAGATGTAGTGACAAAAGTGGCATTTTTGACTCTCAAGTAAACCTTTTGCTGTGAATTACTGTTAATTACCACTTTTTAGAACACATAAAACAAAATTAACCGAATGCCATATGTTAAAATTGTTTTTTCAACGTCGAATGATAAATCAATTGGTTACTCAATAACGACTTGTGTTTTTGATGAAAATAAAATCAACCGATGATTTAAACGCTGTATTTATAGGCATTAAGGCTTAAATACCCATTCAAAAGGATAGGGAAGTTTGCTAGTATCCTAAGCCGTGAATGGGACGTCACTTGTTCAGACTGATGAGCAAATATAAAAAGAGAGAGATAATGAAATCTTGGTATTTACTGTATTGCAAGCCACGGCATGAAGTCCGTGCTCAGCAAAATTTGGCTTTGCAAGAAGTCGAAAGCTACTTACCAATGATCACCCAACAAAAAACAGTGCGTAACAAACCGCAACTGGTTACCGCGCCTCTGTTTCCTAGCTATCTGTTCATCTATTTCGATCCTCAAATCACTAGTGTCAGCAAAATCCACAATACCCGTGGTGCTAACCGCATTGTAGGTTGTCGAGAAGACATGACTCCTATTGACGATAGAATTATTTCGGCACTTAAAAGACGTGTCCAAGGCTATGTGCCAGAAGAGGTCAAGCCGTTAGACAAAGGCGATAAGGTCAAATTTATCGACGGACCGTTTAAAGATCTTGAAGCCATATTTGACGAAAACAATCCTGATAAGCGTTGCCATGTGTTGTTTAACATTATGGGACAGCAGAAACGAATTCTGGTTGAATTGACAAGTTTACAAGCAATATCAGCAACCGATAAACCGACTTAAATAAACTCTTTGTCAGAGAATAGCTGTTTTTGTTGTAGGAAATTGTCCATTTGTAAATTTAGGACTAATGTTTAAAAAGACTTTTTGACCCTTAAACGGTTAAATATTGTTCGTTTAAATAGTGTTTTTACTCTTTTGCAACATTATACAAACGTTTAGGTATTTTTTACTTGAGCATCCTAGTCTGTTTTTGAGTATAATTCCGCGCTTGATAAGCGCTTGTTTCAGTTTAAAGCTAATAGAAAAATTAAAAATTCGTACAGCGAAGGGCATGTTGGAAGCCGTAATCCATGGGCGGTAGCGTGTCTTAAATAGGCCGCTTCGCTGCTAGAACCTAGAAGTGACGAGGTCACGCTCTCTGGCGAGCCTGCGAGCTCCTACAACCTTCTTATAAAAAATAATATTGGAGATATCTGGTGCTACATAAAACCAAAAACGTGTTACTAGCTGGCTTATCGGCCTTTATTATTTTAACCACCCAAGTGCAGGCTATTACCCCAACACCGCAAATGATTGAGCAGTTTAAACAATTGCCTAAATCTGAACAGGAAAGAGTTGCGCGTCAGTATGGAATAGATCCTTCAATGTTATCAGGCAGTGCCAATAGCGCTGTTAACGTAAGCAACCCTACTGTTGTTGAACCTCGTCAAAATCAATCAAATGAACAGCAAGAAAGCGCTAGAAAGAGTGAGTTTGATTTCAATCAAGACAGTGATAAAAACCAATTAAAACGTTTTGGCTACGAAATGTTTGCTGGTGAGCCAACCACCTTTGCACCTGTCACAGACGTACCTGTACCAAGCGACTATATGGTCGGCCCTGGCGATGTGATTAAAGTTCAACTTTATGGCAAAGAAAGCAACGAATACAGTTTAACCATTAATCGTGATGGCACAGTGCAAATTCCCGATTTAGGCCCAGTATCTGTTGCTGGACTAAGCTTTGCCGATTTACGTCAAGAATTATCTAAACGCATAAAGCAGCAAACGATTGGTATCGAATCTAATATCACCATGGGTGAATTACGTTCAATTCGCATCTTTATTGCTGGCGATGCCTACAAACCAGGCTCATATACTGTATCGAGTTTATCAACCATTACTCAGGCGTTGTTTGTCGCTGGTGGTGTTAACGAAATCGGTAGTCTTCGTAATGTGCAAGTTAAGCGTGGCGGTAAGTTAGTCGGCTCATTTGATTTATACGATTTACTGCTGCGAGGCGATGCTTCTGGAGACATCAATCTTCGTTCTGGTGATGTAGTGTTCATTCCATCGATTGGCGGGTTAGTCAGTGTCGCTGGTGAAGTGCAACGTCCTGCTATTTACGAGTTGAAAAAGCATGAAACTATTGCCGATGTCATCAATATGGCTGCCGGTATCAAGCAAGATGCCTATCCTAAAAATAGCAGTATCGAACGTTATAATGCTAATGGCTTAAAAACGATTATTAATGTTGATTTAACCTCAGATAAAGGCAACAACACGCTAGCCAAAGCTGGTGATTACATTCGGGTTAAAAGTGCTTCAAATCAATATGAAGACGCTATCACTGTGGTCGGTGCCGTGGTTCGCCCGGGTAAATATCAGTGGAAGCAACAACGTATTAGCGATGTATTACCTTCAATTTGGGGCGATTTATTATTATCTGCTGACCTCGACTACGGTTTAGTGGTTCGTGAAATCAACAAACATGGTGACATCGAAACATTGCAGTTTGCTCCAGGTGAAGCGATTACATCACCTAATTCTATTCAAAACATTGCTTTACAGCCTCGTGATAAAATTATCATCTTTAACTTCAGTGACGATACTCAAAACCGTTTTGAATTGAATTCATTAGTTAAAAAGCGTGTCAGCAAAGTTAAATCACTGAAAAGTGACTCACTACTGGATGCCGATCTGTTTAAAGCAGGATTTGAAACCTTAGACAATACCGTAACAAGCAAATATACCAATCAAATAGCCGGTGTCGCAGTAAATGTGCAATCATCTGAAGAGCAAACGCTGGTTAGCAGCGAAGTGGCTAAAATGCTGTCTAATTTATTTGAAGATCGTGATTTAATCAAACTCAGTAATGTTATGTCACGTAAAGAACTGCTATATCCCATTGTGACCAAGCTAACTCAGCAAGGAAATTCACAACATGGCATTTTGATCGTGGCTATCGCGGGAAAAGTTCGCCATCCAGGTGTGTACCCGTTAACAAATTCAGCAAAAGTGACCGACTTAGTTAAAGCGGCAGGCGGCCTACTCGAAGGCGCTTATATTGAACGCGCTGAACTAACACGCACTCATACCACCTCAGCTGTATCCGATATTATTCACCAACAAGTTAACCTTTCTGCTGCGCTTAATGGCAACCAACAAGACAATATCGAGCTGAAAGGGCGCGATATGATGACGATTCTGACTACGCCAGACTGGCAAGAAAGAAAAATAGTCGAAGTTAAAGGTGAAGTTAAGTTCCCGGGCACATATAACATCAGGCGTGGTGAGACGTTGTCAGACGTTATCGCTAGAGCGGGTGGCTATACTGAGTTCGCTTATCCTTCTGCGGCAGTATTTGTCCGTGAATCAGTGCGGATGCAAGAACAGATTGAAATTAAAAAGTTAGCCGATCAACTGCGCCGAGATATTGCTACTCGTGGGGTATCAAAAGATGGCTTAAGCATTAATTATTCCGAAGCACAATTAATGTTAACTGACTTAGAAAACATCAAAGCCGTTGGCCGATTAGTTATAGACTTAAATGCGCTTGAGTTAGGTATTAAAGAAGCTGATGTTCAACTTGAAGACAGCGACGTATTGTACGTGCCAACCATTAAGCAAACCGTTGCAGTTATGGGTGAGGTTCAACATCCTTCAACCCACCGATTTAAAGATGGCTTAACCCTTGGCGACTATCTAGATATGTCTGGTGGCGCAAGAGAGCGCGGTGATGAAGACAGAGTTTATGTTATCAAGGCTGATGGTTCAGTGATGATGCCAACTCAAAGTATTTGGTTTAATACCGACTCGCAAATTTCGGCCGGCGATACTGTGATTGTACCGCTAGACACTGAGTACAAAGATAACTTAACCCTTTGGTCGCAAGTCACGCAGATTCTTTATAATACCGCGGTAGCATTTGCAGCTGTGTCAGGTATCTAAGAACTGGAGGTTCTAGAAACTCGCAGGCTCGCCAGAGGGCGGACTACGTCCTGCTAGGACTCTACGCTTCTAGGGTTTTATCGCAGGCCGTAGGCCGCTCTAGCAGCGAAGCGCTCTAAGATTCTAGATACAAGATACTCAATGTCAGAAGGAACTGATATGCGTTTCGAGCAATTGGATGTGTGGAAAAGAGCTTCTAGATTGTCTTGTGAAATTTATCGGTTGACTGAGTCAGTCAGTAACTGGGGCTTCAAAGATCAAATTACACGTTCAGGATTATCTGTTCCCTCAAACATAGCGGAGGGAGAGGAACGTGAAACCCTGAAAGAAAAGATAAGGTTTTTGTATTACGCAAAAGGGTCTCTAGGTGAGCTTGTAACTCAGTTATATATCGGAGCAGAAATCGAATACCTTGATAAACAAATAGCTATGTCGATGGTAAAAGAAGCCAAAGAGTTAGCTAAAATATTAGGTGCTCTTATTAAACAAAAACAAGCACAGATTAAAGAAGATAATGCCGATTACCAAACAAAGTGACTAATACGCAAGCTTGTGATTTCCGCTTGTATAGCAGCGAAGCGCTCTAACCAGTAATAAACTTAACATTTAGCAGATTTCTGCTGGTATCTTTTGACCTTATAGCAGCGCAGCGCTCTAGCCGCAAAGCGTCCTAGAATCTAGAAGCGAAGCGCACTGCTACCCAAACAAAAAAGACTTATGACTAAACAAAACCTGCAACCTACTTATGACGCCAACTTTGCATCATCACAACCAATGGTCAGCGCTGAAAACGACGAAATTGATTTGCGCGAGCTTTTTGCTGTTATTAGGCAAGGAAAATGGCTAATCATCGCCATCACAGCTGTGTTTGCCATCGGTTCTGTTATTTTTGCGATTAATCAGCCTAATATCTACAAATCAGAAGCGCTATTAGCCCCAGCAGATGTTGAGCAAGGTGGCGGTGGTTTAGCTGCACTTGCAGGGCAGTTTGGTGGTTTAGCTAGCATGGCTGGGATCAATTTAGGCGGTGGCGGCGGTGTTGATAAAACCCAAATGGCTATCGAGGTGATGAAGTCTCGTCAATTTACCAGCAACTTTATTCAAAAACATAATATTTTGCCTGACTTAATGGCGGCTAAAAAATGGAATATGGCCGATAACTCAATTAGCTACGATGACGAAATATATAACCAAGCCGATAAAAAATGGCTTCGTATAGTTGATGCACCGTTTAAGCCAGAACCGTCAATGCAAGAAGCGTATAAAGAATTCAGTAAAATCATTGCCGTTAATGCTGCCAAAGAAACTGGCATGGTAACCGTCTCTGTCGAACACATTTCACCAGCAGTGGCTCATCAATGGGTTAATTGGTTAGTGCAAGACATTAATAAAGAAATGAAAGACCGTGATGTTGCAGAAGCGACTCGTAGCACCACATTTTTGAAATCTCAAATAGAACAAACAAATATTGCCGATATTCGCTCAATTTTATATAAATTAATTGAAGAACAAGCGAAAACGATTATGTTTGCCGAAGTTCGCGATGAGTACGTATTTAAAACCATCGATCCAGCATTAATACCAGAAGAAAAATCAAAGCCTAAGAGGGCATTAATTTGTGTTTTAGGCACTATGCTCGGTGGTATGTTAGGCGTCATGTTGGTATTAATTAGATATTTTGTTAAAAAAGAAGATTAAAAAAAGAGCCTATTGGGACGGTTTTAAGAAAAACAGTAAAACCGAGGCTCTATGCAGGTTAGCGAAGATTGACCTGTCTCAAAATGGATTAAATGTGTCTCAGCTTTTTTTGCAAGGCTGAGATCCAAAATTGACTACGTTCAACTTTAGTTAGATACAGCAGTAAAAAAACATCACTTCTTTGATTAAAAGTGGTCAACAAACACTTCTTTCAATAAATTTATACTCAATGAACATGGTTTTTTGCATTAAAAATTGCTGTTAAAAAGTCTGTGTTTACGTTTTATTTAGTTATGCTTTTTCTGTTTACTAGATTGAGATATACCTGCAATCCTCTATTTCCTATCGATAGATAATATTCGATTTTTAGTGACAACTATATTTTTAGCTGCTGCGAAATGGACACGCAACAGACTTGAGAATTATTAAGTTCATGAGAGATGAAATGTTCTATAACAATGATAAATTTAAAGCTATAAAAGTAACTAATCGATTTAAGTCGAAAAGCGAAGCGTTAAAGCAAAAAATAATTTACGTATATTGCCCAACAGGGATGGAGAAAACCTTAGGACAAATAGTAGATGATTACTCATTCGATATGGTTGTAAACGATTACACCATAACTGATTTAAATAAGAAGGTAGTTTGTCACTACAGTGCGAGTGACTTGACTAAAGAGCAGCGTCATTATTTGGTCGTGGCTACTGAGTTAGGCGCTTGGGTTGAGCCGCTGGTGAGCTATTTAGATTCTCGCCTTGGTTATACAGAAGTTAAATTACTACATAGCAGTTACTTTTTACATCAAAAAGCATTTTCGATTCTGTCTACTAAACGGACCCAATACGCTAAGCGTGGCGTTGATATTTTTGCGGCCTTGTTACTATCAATCGTGGCATTTCCTATTGGATTACTTACCGCACTGGCAATCAAGTTAGAGTCTCCTGGTGACGTATTCTATAAACAAAAGCGTACCGGTCAATATAATGAAGAGTTTGAGGTAATCAAATTTCGTTCAATGCGAAATGACGCAGAAAAGTCAGGTGCACAATGGGCTTCTAAAAATGATGCTCGCGTGACTAAAGTGGGTAACTTTATCCGTAAAACGCGTATTGACGAGTTGCCACAAATTATAAATATCTTCAAAGGCGAAATGTCAATAGTTGGCCCTCGACCAGAGCGCGAAGTATTTATCGAAGAACTTGAAAAAGAAATTCCGTACTACAGGTTCCGACATGCTGTCAAACCGGGTGTAACTGGCCTTGCGCAAGTCTGTTACCCCTATGGTGCTTCAGTTGAAGATGCTGTGTGGAAACATAAATACGATATATATTATATAAAGCATCATAGTACTTACCTTGATGTAAGTATTTTATTTAAAACGATTAAAGTTGTTTTATTTGGAATGGGAAGATAACTATAAATCTCTACTTTATTATTTATGTTCACTATTTTTAAAAAATTAATCAAAGAAGAATCTAATATGGAAAATATATTATCACTTATTGGTCGTAATAAGTTTTTATTTGAATCAGATATCAAAAACAATGAACAAGTGTTGTTAGACATAGTTTCAAATTCAAAATTCCTTGTTTTAGGTGGTGCAGGTTCTATTGGTCAAGCAGTGACAAAAGAAATTTTTAAGCGTAACCCTTTAAAACTCCATGTTGTAGATATCAGCGAAAACAATATGGTTGAGTTAGTTCGCGATATCCGCAGTTCTTCCGGGTACATCAGCGGCGACTTTAAAACTTTTGCTTTAGATATTGGCTCTATTGAATACGATGCATTTATTAAGGCCGACGGCGAGTATGACTTCGTATTAAACCTATCGGCACTTAAGCATGTTCGCAGTGAAAAAGACCCATTTACATTGATGCGTATGATTGATGTAAACATATTCAATACAGAGAAAACTATTCAACAGTCTATCGATGCAGGAGTAAAAAAATACTTCTGTGTGTCGACCGATAAAGCTGCTAACCCAGTAAATATGATGGGTGCATCAAAGCGTATTATGGAAATGTTTTTGATGCGAAAGAGCGAGAAAATTACTATATCAACTGCGCGTTTTGCTAATGTAGCATTTTCCGATGGTTCACTATTACATGGTTTTAATCAACGCATTCAAAAGAACCAACCGATTGTTGCTCCTAATGATATCAAACGTTATTTTGTTACTCCGCAAGAGTCAGGTGAGCTATGCCTTATGTCATGTGTTTTCGGTGAGAATCGTGATATTTTCTTCCCCAAATTAAGTGAGGCACTGCACTTAATTTCGTTTGCCGATATTGCCGTTAAATATTTACAACAACTCGGATTTGAGCCCCATTTATGTCAAAACGAAGATGAAGCGCGTGAATTAGTTAAGACGTTACCTGCGCAGGGTAAATGGCCATGTCTTTTCACTTCAAGTGATACTACTGGCGAAAAAGACTTTGAAGAGTTCTTTACTAATAAAGAAACCCTTGATATGGAACGTTTCTCTAATCTAGGTATCATTAAAAATGATCCGCTTTATCAGCAATCATTATTAGAACACTTTGAGCAAGAAATTTTTCAGATGAAGTCTGCCCGTGAATGGAATAAAGAGAACTTAGTAAAACTGTTTTTCACTATGCTCCCCGATTTTGGTCACAAAGAAACAGGCAAGTACCTCGATGGTAAAATGTAACCGTTCAGATACCATTTCAATTTTTACAACCAAGTATTCAAGACTAGTGATAATTTGAGAGTCCCATAATGAGCCAGCCAACTATTGTTGAATTTGTTCGTGATATTTATCAAACCAACGACTTCATTCCCTTGCATAAACCTACATTTGATGGAAACGAACAGAAATACGTGTTGGAAACCATACAAAGTACCTTTGTATCAAGCGTTGGTAAATTTGTTGATGAGTTCGAACAAAAGATTGAAGATTATACTGGGACAGCTAAAGCAGTTGCAACTGTCAATGGGACTGCAGCCCTTCATGCTGCACTCTACATGGCAGGGGTAAAGCCCGGCGATTTTGTGATGACTCAAGCGTTAACTTTTGTAGCAACTTGTAATGCGCTTTATCACATGGGGGCAGAACCCATTTTTGTTGATGTTTCTTCGGTTAGTTTAGGTCTATGTCCTAAAGCAATGGATGAATTCCTTACAGAAAATGCTGAACTGAGAGACATTGGCTGTGTTCACAAAAAAACTCAGCGTCCAATACGTGCTGTTGTACCTATGCATACTTTTGGCCACCCAGTTGAATTGGATGAGCTTATTTTAGTATGTAATAAATGGAATATTGTTTTAGTTGAGGATGCAGCTGAAAGCTTAGGTTCATTTTACAAAGGTAAACACACGGGGACCCTCGGCGATTTTGGCGCGATTAGCTTTAATGGGAATAAAGTTATCACCACGGGCGGTGGTGGTATGGTTTTATGCAAAACGAAGGATACGGGCGAGCACACTAAACATATAACGACTACAGCAAAAGTGCCACACCCCTATGAATTTTATCATGATGAAGCTGGTTTTAATTACCGTATGCCTAATTTAAATGCTGCATTAGGTTGCGCGCAAATGGAAGTGTTAAATTTGTATTTAGCGCAAAAAAGAGTGTTAGCAAGTCATTACCAAGATTTTTACAAAGTAAGTGATTTTCAATTTGTGAGGGAGCCCGAATATGCGAAATCTAATTATTGGCTAAACGCAGTTGTTTGTCCTTCCGCCAAAGCGCGAGATGAATTGCTCAAACAAACTAATGATGCAGGTGTTATGACACGACCAATTTGGCAGTTGATGCATCGCTTGCCAATGTTTAAGAATGCTCCTCGTGGCGACTTGTTTCAATCAGAGCACATCGAAGCGCACTTGATTAATTTACCCAGTAGCCCTGTATCTCTTTAATCAACAAGGTCTAATAGTGTCGGGACCGATTGACGATGAACAAGTAATTAGCGAGTAAGACATTCATGAATAAGAAAGTAGCTGTTTTCACAGGCACAAGGGCAGAATATGGGCTGCTTTTTTGGCTTTTAAAAGACATTCAAAGCGATCCGAATTTGCAGTTACAACTGCTTGTTTCTGGCATGCACCTATCTCCAGAGTTTGGTGAGACCTACTTACAGATAGAGAAAGACGGTTTCATTATTGATGAAAAGATTGAAATATTACTATCGTCAGATTCTGCAGTAGGTACAGCAAAAAGTATGGGTCTTGGCGTGCTTGGCTTTGCCGATGCGCTTGCTCGAATGAAGCCTGATATATTAATTCTTTTAGGGGACCGTTTTGAAACTTTAGCTGCGGCCCAAACTGCAATGATCCTACGTATTCCTATTATTCATTTGCATGGAGGAGAGATCACCGAAGGCGCCTATGACGATGCTATTCGACACTCTATTACAAAGTTGAGTTATTTGCATGGAACATCAACCGAAGAATATCGTCAACGTGTAATACAATTAGGCGAAGCCCCTGAACGAGTAAAACATGTTGGTGCTATTGGACTAGATCATTTGACTCGTTCAACCTTTCTGAGCCTAGATGAGCTATCTGAATCCCTCAACTTTAAGCTTAAGAAACCTTTTTTTGTTGTAACCTATCACCCCGTAACGCTAGCTGATGAAGCTCCCGAAACAAGTTTTCAAGCATTGCTTGATGCATTAGATGAATACCCTAATCATCAAGTTATCCTAACGTACCCGAATGCTGATGATGGTGGCCGGCGCATTATTCCAATACTAGAAGACTATGCTCGTAAAAATGCACAACGAGTAATTGCTATCCCTTCTTTAGGACAAGTCCGTTATCTAAGCTCGGTATCACTTGCCATAGCTGTTATTGGCAATTCATCAAGCGGAATTATTGAGGTGCCAGCCTTCGATGTGCCTACAGTCAATATTGGTGCAAGACAAAAAGGGCGTTTAGCAGCGAAAAGTGTAATAAATACAGAACCGAGTACTCAATCTATCTCTAACGCAATTCAGACTGCAATTACACGAAGCTATAAAAGGCCTAATGAAACCGTCTTTAATCCATATGGACAAGGTGATACAAGTGGCCAAGTGATAGATATGATCAAGTCACTCAAGTTTGAACCTAGTAAAATATTTTTCGACATACAATTTGATGAAATAAAGTGAGAAACCCATGACATTAATTATTGCTGAAGCTGGCGTTAACCATAATGGAGATGAAAAGCTAGCTTTTAAATTAGTCGATGCAGCATATCACGCTGGTGCAGATATAGTTAAGTTTCAAACATTTAAAGCTAAGAATTTAGTTACAGAAAATGCCAAACAAGCTGATTATCAAGTTACTAATACAGGTAAACAAGAGTCACAGCTTGCTATGTTAAGTCGCTTGGAGCTTAGCTATAATGTACATCATAAGTTAGTTGAGTACTGCTCTAAACTAGGAATTGAATTCTTATCAACAGCTTTTGATAGTGAAAGTTTAGATTTTCTGGTTAATGAATTAGGTTTAACTCGCCTAAAAATTCCTTCTGGTGAAATTACTAATGCACCTTTAGTACTGGAACACGCACGCACAGGTTGCGACTTAATTGTCTCGACCGGTATGGCTACACTTTCTGAAGTTGAGGCCGTTCTAGGTGTTATAGCGTTTGGCTATACCTCCGAACAAACAGCTGAACCAAGTGAGTTAGCTTTCCAGCAAGCATATGCTTCTGAAACGGGGCAACTTGCACTTAAACAGAAAGTGACCATATTGCACTGTACAACAGAATATCCCGCACCAATGGCCGAAATAAATCTAAAAGCAATGGATACACTTGGACGAGCATTTGAGTTGCCTGCTGGATATTCGGATCACAGTGAAGGCATTACTATCCCAATTGCAGCAGTCGCTCGCGGTGCTGTATTAATCGAGAAACATTTCACTTTAGATAAAAATATGGAAGGTCCAGATCATAAAGCCTCGCTAAACCCCCAGGAGCTTACCGCCATGGTGAAAGCTATTCGCCAAGTAGAAGTTGCACTCGGTGTCGGTGTGAAAAGTCCAACGGTTTCTGAGGTAAAAAATAAAGCGGTTGCTCGCAAGAGCTTGGTTGCTTCCAATGCAATAAAGTCTGGTGAGATATTCACCTCAGACAATCTCACAATCAAGCGTCCAGGTTCAGGCCTATCGCCATACCGATATTGGGAACTATTAAATAAGCACGCAACAAAAGATTATCAAATTGGGGATTTAATCCTTGAATGACCAGAAAAATAAGCCTCTAATTATTATTGGTGGTGGAGGTCATGCAAGTGTTTTAGTGGACATTTTGCGAGCGCAAAATCGACAGATAATAGCCTTAATCAGTCCTGATGATGTGAGTTCACGTACTGTTTTTTCAGGTATACCACAGTTTAAAAGTGATGAAGAGATTAATAACTTTTCTCCAAAAGAAGTACTTTTAGTTAATGGTATCGGCATGTTACCAAGATCAAATTTTAAGCGAAGAATTAATGAGCATTTTTTATCACTTAATTACCACTTTGAGACTGTAATTGCGGACAGTGCTATTGTATCGAATTATGCAAATTTAGGTGAAGGAGTGCAAATCTTTTCAGGTTCAATTATTCAAGCTGGTGCCATCATTGGAGACCATTCAATAATCAATAGCGGAGTTATTATCGAGCATGATGCCAGAATTGGTCGTTATAATCACATAGCCCCTCGTGCAGTAATATGTGGTCAAAGCCTGACACAAGAAGATGTTTTTGTAGGTGCTGGGGCGACTGTCATTCAAAACATAATGATAGCAGAGCAAGCCATAGTTGCTGCAGGAGCCATTGTTACCACTAGTATGCCAATAAGTAGTATTTGCTACCCTACTCGAGCAAAAATAGTAAAGGTGATCCATGAGTCATAGTTGGAAGAATATAATCATTAGGCCTGAAAGCTTAATAATAGAGGCTTTAAAGATAATTGACAACGAAGCCCTAAGAGTTGCTTTAGTTGTTGATGATGAATATCACCTAGTCGGTGTAGTAACCGATGGAGATGTACGTCGAGGTATACTAAATGGTTTAGCGCTAGACAGTACCGTATTAAATATAATGAATACTTCACCTATAACAGCAAATATTAACACCCCCAAAAAAGATTTACTGAAGTTGATGGAAACTCGGAGTATTTTATCCATCCCTTTGTTAGAAAATGGCCGTGTGGTAGGATTAGAAACTTTTCAGAGTTCATTTGTTCAGGATGAATATTTAAATCCAATTTTTATAATGGCAGGTGGCTTCGGTACGCGTCTACGACCTCTAACGGATAATTGCCCTAAGCCGATGCTTAAAGTCGGTGATAGACCAATATTAGAAATATTGATGCGTAGTTTTATCAAGGCAGGATTTGTTAATTTTTATATATCTACACATTTTATGCCTGAACAGATTCATGAATATTTTGGTAATGGTAGTGAGTTGGGAGTGAATATCGTTTATGTACACGAGGACTCTCCTTTGGGTACTGGTGGCGCGCTTGGCTTACTTCCTGATTCTTTACCTAAAAATCTCCCGTTGATTATGATTAATGGTGATGTACTCACTACTGTCGATTTTAAGCGGTTATTAAAATTTCATAATGAAAATAAAGCCGATGCTACAATGTGTGTTCGTGAATATGATTATCAAATTCCCTACGGTGTAATAAATGGCGAAGGGAATAAAATAACCAGCATGGTTGAGAAGCCGATTCAACGTTTCTTCGTGAATGCTGGGATCTATGTGTTGTCGCCGAAAGTCATTCAGTCTGTTCCGGAAAATCATAAAATTGATATGCCGACACTGCTTGAGCAACATATACATGAGACTGACAATGTTCTAATGTTTCCTATTCACGAGTATTGGCTAGATATTGGCCGTATGGAAGATTTTAAAAAAGCACAAACAGATATAATGACATTGGATATAGGCAAATGATTAACAATAAAACAGTCTTAGCTGTCATTCCCGCCAGAGGCGGAAGTAAGCGATTGCCTAGAAAGAATATTCTGTCATTATGTGGTAAGTCGTTAATCGCTTGGTCTATTGATGCAGCAAGAAACAGTCATTATATTGATCACATTGTTGTTACTACTGATGATGACGAAATTGCTGAAGAAGCAAAAAGATGTGGTGCATTGGTGCCATTTATTAGAGCAAATCATTTATCATCTGATACAGCTACTACTGAAGATGTTATTAAAGATTGCTTATCGCAATTAGACGATCTTAATGTAGATATTATTGTAATATTACAGCCTACATCACCTCTTCGAAGCTCGGAAGACATAGATGAAGCGATAACGTTGCTTATGGAAAAGGATGCCGGTGGTATTGTGAGTGTTACCGCTTGCGAACATCCTATATTTTGGTGTAATACTCTCCCTATCAACAATAATATGGGTGGATTTATTAAGCATGAGTATGCTGGGAAAAGAAGTCAAGACTTGCCTGTATCATACCGGATTAATGGCGCTATTTATGTCTTTACAGCACTAAGAATAATGAACCATGGTCTTCATCTTGATGAACAAGTTTTTGCTTCAATTATGCCAAATGAAAGATCTATTGATATCGACACTAAGATAGATTTTAAATTAGCTGAACTGTTGCTAGATTCTAGAGGTTAGCAGTAAAGTGAAATATTTTTTAATTAATAATAATTTTCACCTACGAGATGTCTTAGAGCGAGTAGAGCAGTTTAAGTTAGTTGGTATTACTTTAATATGTGTTCCTCACACTTTAGAGTTGGAAGAGGTTGATAAACTCAAATTAAAATACTATGTTTTTAATAGTCCACTGACTGAGAAGCTTGGTTGGTTGAAAATCAATAAGTTTTTAAAATCCATATCAAACGTTAAAAAAAGTATATGTTTAAGTAGTATGGACGAACTTTATATCTATACAGAATATGAGTTATTAAATCATTTCATTGTGAATCAATTTGTTAAAGTAAAAGCTAAAGTAAATCTAATTGAAGAGAATGGTCTTGCTACATATGCTTTAAATAAAGTGGCTTGTAATAACAATCTTAACTTTTTGATGGTTCGTCATCCAAAGTTTTTCTTTGCTCAATTGTTTTACAGCGGGATATATACTAAGTGCTATGTTTCAGGGCGGGAGGTTTTTCCTATCCTACCTGATAATACATATAGCCAAGTGATTTATTACTCAGATGTCAGTTGTCAGAGACAGTTTAAGCCGATAGTCGAAAGATGGAAGTTACTTTCTTCAACCAATAGGCAGACAAATTTAATGTCAATTGATTCTCGTGGCCTTGCAGTACTATTCTTGTCGCAGGATGTATACAATTTTTATATGACAATAGATGAGTATTTGTCATATTTGACCAGTGTAAATAACGATATCTTATCGAATTATGAACAAGTTTACTTTAAGTTTCACCCAAGAGAGATTGGTACTGATATCGAAGTTAAGGTCAGAAGCTTATTTCCATCTTTTACGTATATCGAATCTAGCTCTCCTGTCGAAATGCTTGTCGATTCAATAAAGCCAGATCTTGTGGTTAGTTTTTTTTCATCTGCCTTAATTAATTTACATCGTTCAGGATGGCGTATTCAATTTACTCTTTCTAAATGGAATGGATTACAACATAATGAGCTACTTACAGCTGTAAAAGACTCGCTTATTGAAATTGGCATTGATGCGTAAGTTATTATATAGACTTGGTGTGATAAATTGTTAAAATATATAACAGTCATTAAATACTTAACTGTCAGTTTTATTCAGCTAATGGTAGGATTTGTTTCGATTCCAATCATAACTCATTTAATGCCTCCTGCCGAGCTTGGAAAGTTTGGTCTTATGATGAGTGCAAGTGTAATTTTAATACCATTGATTTCGTTGTGTGCTGATAGTTATCTACCAGTAGCAAAGTCAAAAAGCCAAAATTTTCCTGATATTAAGAAAAGTGTTTATATTTTATCATTTGTATTGTTTGTTTTTACCTTGGCTGCTACTTTTATTTTTATAATTGATAAATCCTTTAGTTGGTTATTACTACTATTACCATTTTTTTGTTGGGTTAGATCTATTCGGGTGGCGCAACAATCAGAGTTGATTTATGATGAGAAAGTTAGTGTTTTCGGTGCGTCTAACATAGGGCTTTCATTGCTAACTCTGTTTTTTAGTGTTGTATTTTTAAAGTATATAAATAACGATTCCTACTCAAGATTGTTTGCCATTGTTTTAGCTGAATTGCTAGTGTTAATTTTATGTATGAAACATGTCCAATCAATAAAGTCTTCTAGATTTGATTTTTCTGAATTGAAAGTGGTATTTAAATTTTCATTGCCTTTACTGATTTCTTTATTTCCTGCATGGTTTATTAATGAGTATGGGAAGGTTTTTGTTTCAGATAATGGTACTTTTGTTATGGTTGGGATTCTTACAGTAGCAATGCAAATTGCCGCATTTCAATTGCAGATTAACGCCGCTGTGAATAATGCTTTTTTGAAAATAATTTATTCTGATATCAATAAAGTCTTTTCAGTCAAGCTATTCGGTGGGGTAATGCTGATCCTGTTATTTACAACAGCTATAGGTGCTTGTTTCATTTACGCTTTAGGTGAAAAGTTTGTTTCTGCTGAATATGAAGGGTTTATGTCTATAACACTAGTATTATTAGTGGGGGCCTATTTTCAATCTATGGCATCTTTGCCTGCTTTATATGCAAATCATGTTGGCCAGACGTCTTGGAGATTATTTGCATTATGTGTAGGTTCCGTTGTGAGTTTTTTATTACTTCATTATTTCGTGAACATCGGTCATGGATTAATGCAAGTTGCTTATGTTTATTCACTTTCGATGACGTCCTATTTTTTCACACTATTGATAATTACATACACATATCATGTTAAAAAAAATAATAGTTAAAATTTTTTTTGAACTAAAAATAGATATTCTATTTGAACGGTTTACATTGCTCTTTGAAGGCCTCAAAGAACAAAGGTATAAAGTTAAATACGATATAAATTTTACTTTTGTTAACCAGGGACCCGGTGGATTCCAGATATCAGGAGATCCAAATAATTTTTCAATGGGGGAAGGTAGTCATATCAAAAGTGGTACATTTATTGAGTGTAGTGGCGGAGTTTCCATTGGTCGTTATTTCCACACGGGTCGTGGGTTAACTATTTTTTCTACATCCCATAATTGGAAGAATAGTTCAAAAATTCCGTATGATGAAGTCACTCTAGTTCAACCCGTAGTGATTGGGGATTTTGTTTGGATTGGAGCTAATGTCACTATTTTACCTGGAACAACCATAGGTGATGGCGTTATTGTTGCGGCTGGTTCTGTTGTACGTGGTAATGTACCTGACTGTTCTGTTATTGCAGGTAATCCAGCTACCATAATTGGTCATCGAAATGTTGAAGAATTTCTTTATCTTTTAAATAATAAATGCTTTTTTTAATGCATCTAAATATTGAATTCAAACTAAACATATGAGTTAAAAATGTTATTTTTTTCGATTGTCTTTCTACTTTTTTTATCTTATTTTTTGTTAAATATATCGGTAAGCACCTTAGTTTCTGAGTTTGGTTTTGATAATGCTAAGGTAAAGTTTTTAGTCTTTTTGTTTTTAATTTTTCAAGTGTTTTCTGGCATTCTATTTAGACTTTATCTTCCGCATGTACCAGATAATTTAATGTTTACTGAGATTGTCCAAACTAGAAGTTTAAATGCTTCACATAGTGGTAACTTAGATTTACTTGGCTTCTTACTTTATTCTTTTCCCATCTCACTTTTAGTGCAAGGTAATGATTTTTTATACTTGGTTTTTCAAAAGTTATTGATCTCATTTTCAGTCATTTATTTGTTTATTGGTTTTTCTAAACTGTTCTTTATTGAATTTGTAAGGCTTAATTCTTTATTCATATTTATTTTTTTTGTTATTTTATATCCATCCTTCTTTGTTCATTACAATAATATTCTGAGGGAGTCTTATGAGTTGTTTTTTTTTAGTTTTTTTATTTATTATTTAAGTGTTAATCGATATTTTTTGGCTTTTATTTTCGCACTTTTATTAGTGAGTGTTAGGTTTGACTCTTTGGTGTACATCCCTTTTTTATTGTTGTATGTTTCGTTTAAAAGTAAGTTTTTAAGTTGTAAAAAATCAGATGTCTTGATTTTATGTGTTTTATTTATTTATTTTTCTTTTTTACTTTCTCCTTACTGTTACGATTATTTTATCCAATTAAGAGCTGGTAAATTTGCCTTTTTTACTAATTTAGGTGTATCAGAAAGTACCTTGTTTGAATCCTTTGAAGGCGTTGGGTATTTAGAGTTTTACAAGTTCTATAGCTATTCCCTTATACAGTATATATTTGACCCAATATCTATAAAGTCGTTTTCTGGAACTTTTTTTATGTGGGCTGAAACTATTTTTAGTATTTCGTTACTCCTTTTGCTGCTAGTCGTTATCTTTATCAAGAAAAGTATCAACAGGATAGTTCTAATTTGCTTGTGTATAATTTTTTTACAATCATGCGTCGAATATTTTATCCAGGGAGGGATGAGGCATCGATTAATACCCTATTTGGTGATTCTAGTTTTTATATCTAATCTACTTGTAAGTAAAAATAAGTTAAGTAATTCTAATTAGTGAGTTAGCATGCCTAAAATAACCGTAGTAACAGTTATGTTTAATCCTGATTTAACTGAGTTGGAAAAAACCATTCTATCTGTTGTTGAACAGTGTTCGGAAGAATTTGAATATGTAATTCAAGATGGTGGTTCTACCGATCCTGAAGTAATATTGTTAGCTAAGAAATATGAGCGTGAATATAACTTTTTAAAATTTTATAGTAAACAAGATAGTTCGATATATGAAGGGATGAATAATGCTATTAAAAACTCTCATGGAGATTTCGTACTATTTATTAACGTAGGTGACTTGTTGGTCGATAATTCGGTTGTTAGTAGTTTGGTTCCCTTGCTCACTGAAGAAGTGGATATAGTTGCATCTCTATCGATTTTAAATGGTGTGGAATTCGCATCTTCTAAAGTTGTTTATCAAAAACCACTTTCAAGATTTTTAATTAGGAACCTATGTCATCAAAGTTATTTGGTTCGTAGGGAATTTGTATTTTTTGATGAATCATTAAAGTTTTCTGCTGATTTTAAACTACTTTGGGATGTCTTTATGTGCGGTCCTGAAAAGATCTATTATACCGATTTTTGTATATGTTTTTATAAGTCTGGTGGTGTGTCTGATATTAATAATAAGACTGTTTATTACGAAATTATCCGAGCTATTTTACAAAGTAAAAATCATCTTGTTTTTTCTAAGTTTTTTAATGTTTCTTTATATTTCTTGAGGTTGATTAGGTTGTAATATGATATCTGTTGTTATTCCGCTATTTAATAAAGAAAAATATGTGAATTTCTGTATCGAAAGCCTTTATTGCTCAGCGAGCAATGCTCGTATTGAAATCGAAGTTGTAATCGTTGATGATTTTTCAACAGACAATTCAGTTGAAAGAGTTCTCAGTTCAGAACGTAATGTTAAACTACTGCGTTTGGAAGAGAATAAAGGCCCATCTTACGCTAGGAACTTTGGTGTTAAACATACAAGATTCAATTTTATTTACTTTATTGATGCTGACGACTTTGTGGATTTAAATTTTTTTTCATCCCTTTACCGTTCATTGAAATTATATCCACAAGATTTCGTATATGTTTTTGGTGTGCAATGTGTCCCAGACAGTACTGAGAATATGTATTCTAGTGAATCAATAGACTTAAGTGTAAAGCATAAAGCTAAATATGAATACCATAGGAATTTATGTTCCGGTTTGCTTTTGTTCACCGCATCAAGTGTTTGTGTTAGGAAGAATGTGTTTGATAATGTTGGTTTTTTTGATGAGGGCTCTCGTTATTCAGAAGATGCTGAGTTTTGGGCTAGGCTTTCAGAAAGCTATAATTCAATAGTATGCAGCTCTAAGCTTTGTTACTACAGAACCGTTGATAACTCTTTATCTCAGATTAGTTTTAAGAAATTAGAGCAAAAACCAATTTTATTAACTAGGCTTTTTAATCAGATTAACAAATCTTCACCTAAAGAAGTCAGGGGCGCTTTTTCTTTAATGTTTGTTAAATATCTATTTTTAGTTTCTAAAAATAAAAAATCTAATAAAAAATTAATCTGGAATTTTGATTATTTCAATAATTGTTCTTTGCCGTATAAGTTTTACTCTTTCTTGATTTACATATGTCCATCATTTGTCTTAGCAAGCACTTTTAGCTTGTTTCTTAAATTGAAAAATCGGAGGTTTAATTGAAAAAAGCTTTAATAACAGGGATAACTGGTCAAGACGGTTCATATTTAGCTGAACTTCTTCTCGAAAAAGGTTACGAAGTACACGGTATTAAACGTCGAGCGTCCTCGTTTAATACCGAGCGTGTTGACCATATCTACCAAGACCGTCACGAAACAAGCCCAAAGTTCTTTCTACACTATGGTGACTTAACAGACACCTCTAATTTGACCCGCATCTTAAAAGAGGTGCAACCAGATGAAGTGTATAACCTTGGCGCGCAATCACATGTGGCAGTTTCATTTGAATGCCCTGAGTACACTGCGGATGTAGACGCTATCGGGACTCTTCGTTTATTAGAAGCGATCCGTTTTCTAGGTTTAGAAAAGAAGACTAAGTTTTACCAAGCGTCTACCTCTGAGCTTTATGGCGAAGTTCAAGAAATTCCACAAAGTGAAACTACTCCTTTCCACCCTCGTTCACCCTATGCTGTGGCTAAGATGTATGCCTATTGGATAGTGGTTAACTATCGTGAATCCTATGGTATGTTTGCCTGTAACGGTATTTTATTTAACCATGAGTCACCACGTCGTGGCGAAACCTTTGTCACTCGTAAAATCACCCGTGCCCTAGCCAATATTTCGCAAGGGTTAGAGAAGTGTTTATACCTAGGTAACATGGATGCACTGCGCGATTGGGGCCACGCTAAAGACTATGTGCGTATGCAATGGATGATGCTACAACAAGAAATAGCCGATGACTTTGTAATTGCTACGGGTAAACAAATCTCTGTTCGTGACTTTGTTCGCTTGTCAGCGAAAGAGTTAGGCGTTGAGCTTGAATTTACTGGTGCTGGTCTTGATGAAGTGGCTAAAGTCGCATCGATTACCGGAGATAATGCTTTCGCACTAAAAGTCGGTGATGTAATTGTACGTGTTGACCCTCGTTACTTTAGACCTGCTGAAGTTGAAACCTTATTGGGTGACCCGTCAAAAGCCAAGGCTATTTTAGGCTGGCAACCTGAAATCACTGTTGAGCAGATGTGTGCTGAAATGGTGCAAAATGATTTAAGCAAAGCCAAGCAGCACGCGTTATTAAAAGCGCATGGTTACCACAACAGCGTATCGGTTGAATAAATTATGTCTATAAAACATGTTTTTATTGCAGGCCATCGCGGAATGGTGGGTTCTGCCATTGTACGCCAATTAAGCGCAGATAAAACCGTTAAGCTACTGACTTGTGGCCGTGATGAACTTGATTTGTTAAATCAACAAGCGGTGTTTGCTTTTTTTGCTGAGCATCAGGTTGACCAGGTATATTTAGCGGCAGCTAAAGTGGGCGGTATTGTGGCCAACAATACTTACCCTGCTGAGTTTATTTATCAAAACCTCACCATACAAAACAATATTATTCATGGTGCCCATATGGCGGGTGTACAAGACCTATTATTTTTAGGTTCGTCTTGCATTTACCCCAAGCTTGCACAGCAACCAATGGCTGAAACAGCCTTGCTAACCGACACGTTAGAGTCAACAAACGAGCCTTACGCCATTGCCAAAATTGCCGGCATTAAAATGTGTGAGTCTTATAATCGTCAATATGGCCGTAATTACCGTTCGGTAATGCCAACCAACCTTTATGGTGAGAATGATAATTTTCACCCTGAAAACTCGCACGTTATCCCAGCATTAATTCGACGCTTTCATGAGGCAAAATTAGCCCAAGCAGAGAAAGTGGTTGCTTGGGGGTCCGGTAAACCGATGCGTGAGTTTTTGCATGTGGATGATATGGCTTCCGCCTCTATTTACGTAATGAATTTAGACCAAGATGTTTACGACGCCAATACTGAACCTATGCTCAGCCACATTAATGTGGGTACTGGCATTGATTGTACCATTCGTGAATTGGTCGAAACGGTTGCAAATGTGGTGGGTTATACCGGCAATATTGAGTTTGATGCTACTAAGCCAGATGGTGCACCACGTAAGTTAATGGATGTGTCGCGTTTAGCTTCACTAGGTTGGTCTGCCAGCATTGAGTTAAAGCAGGGTTTACAAACGACCTATGATTGGTTTTTAGCTAATCAATACAGTTTTAGAAAGTAGACTACTGATGTTTCTCGATCAACCCACATTTTCAACTGTAATAGCTAGCACACCCTTAGTGTCGATTGATTTGGTGGTGATTAATACCCTGGGTCAGGCATTGTTGGGCCAACGTTTAAATAGGCCCGCCAAAGGTGATTGGTTTGTGCCCGGCGGCAGAGTGTTAAAAGATGAGTCTTTAAACACTGCCTTTAAGAGGTTGACACAAGATGAGTTAGGCGAGGAGTTTGATATTTCGCAAGCCGCGCTTATTGGCCCTTACGATCATTTCTATAACGACAATGTGTTTGGCAATGCGTTTACAACGCACTATGTTGCCATTGCGTATGTGCTGCAACTTGATTGTGAGCTGTCATTATTACCTTTAAACATTCAACACGGACAATATCAGTGGTTTGATATTTCAACGCTTTTGACTGATCCCGAAGTGCACTTACATACCCAATGGTATTTCGAGTCACAACAGGTTGTGAGTTTAATAAAAGCTTTAGTAAAGGATTTAGCATGATTTTACCTGTCATTATGGCGGGCGGTTCTGGCTCACGTTTGTGGCCATTATCGCGTCAACAGTTTCCAAAGCAGTTTCTTACCTTACTCGGTAATCATTCTATGCTACAAACCACGGCGAATCGCTTGCAGGGTATTGAACATGCCCCTGCAATGGTGATTTGCAATGAAGAACATCGTTTTGCGGTAGCGGAACAGTTTAGGGTGAATAATATTGCCAATAGCGGCATTATATTAGAGCCAGTAGGGCGCAATACTGCACCAGCTATTGCACTCGCTGCAACGTTGGCTATAAAAAATGGTAATGACCCTTTATTATTCGTGTTGGCTGCAGATCATGTTATCAGGGATGAATCTGCGTTTTGTGATGCTGTTAATCGAGCTATTCCGCTAGCAGAACGAAATCAATTAGTGACTTTTGGTATAGTGCCAACGGCACCAGAAACGGGTTATGGCTATATTAAGCGTGGTGATTTGTTAACAAATGAGCTTGGATTTAGCGTTGCTAAGTTTGTAGAAAAACCAAACTTAACAACCGCTCAAGATTATATTGCGACAGGCCAGTATTATTGGAATAGTGGCATGTTCCTATTTAAGGCTAGTACTTATTTACAAGAGCTTGCTTTACATGGCCCTGATATCTTTGCCGCTTGTGAAACAGCTATGGCTCAGACCCATCAAGATGCTGACTTTATCCGCATTAATAAAGCCGCCTTTGAGGCATGCCCAGATGATTCTATCGATTATGCGGTGATGGAAAAAACCCAGCATGCCGTTGTGGTGCCTATGGATTGTGGCTGGAGTGATGTGGGCAGTTGGTCGGCGTTGTGGGAAATTGAAGATAAAGATCCACAAGGCAATGTTTTTAAAGGCGATGTAATAGGAATCGATACTCATAATTCTTATGTGAATGCCACTGAAAAACTAGTGACCATTATCGGATTAGACGATGTGGTGATTGTTGAAACCAAAGACGCCATTTTGGTGGCCAAGCAGTCTGAAGTGCAACAAGTTAAAAAAGTGGTTGAACAATTAAAATCTGAAAACCGCAGTGAATGGCAGCATCATCGCGAAGTATATCGCCCTTGGGGAAAATATGACTCTATTGATAATGGTAGTCGTTTTCAGGTTAAGCGCATTACGGTAAATCCTGGTGAAAAATTATCCATTCAAATGCACCATCACAGGGCAGAGCATTGGATTGTGGTCACAGGTACGGCTAAAGTGACTAATGGTGATAAAACTATACTGCTAACTGAAAACCAATCTACTTATATTCCTGTAGGAGTCATTCATGCGCTAGAAAATCCAGGCAAGATGCCGTTAGAACTCATTGAAGTTCAGTCTGGCTCTTATCTTGGAGAAGATGATATCGTTCGTTTTGAAGACAGGTATGGCAGATTAGATAAATGAATCACTTAATAACTTCAAGTATAATTAAAAATAGCGGTATAGCTTTTGGTACAAGTGGTGCTCGAGGTTTGGTTGCTGGTTTTACTCCTGAGGTGTGTACTGCGTTTACTATAGCTTTTATCCAAGTTATGCAACAACGCTTTGGTATTAAGCGGTTAGCTATTGCAATTGACAATCGACCAAGTAGTCCTAATATTGCTTCTGCTTGTTTTGCCGCGGCAAAGTCAGTAGGCATTGAAGTGGATTATTACGGCGTGATTCCAACACCAGCACTAGCAGTGACATCTATGGCTGATAATATTCCTGCAATAATGGTAACTGGAAGCCATATCCCCTTTGATAGAAATGGGCTTAAGTTTTATCGCCCTGACGGTGAAATTAGTAAGGCGGATGAATTAGCTATTCTTGCAGTTAATAGTGTGTTACCTGATTTAGTTGCTCAACCATTGCCTAAATTTTCTGAGCGTGCAGCTAAAGCTTATCTAGCACGCTATGTGGATTTTTTTAGCGCTAATTTACTAACTGGTAAGCGCATTGGAATATATGAACACTCGAGTGCTGGACGTGATCTATATGCCACTTTATTCGAACAACTAGGCGCAACAGTGGTTAGCTTGGGCCGGAGTAATAGCTTTGTACCGATAGATACAGAGGCCGTTGGTAAAGCCGATATCGAAATGGCACAAGCTTGGCAGAAAGAACACCAGCTAAACGCTTTATTTTCAACCGATGGTGATGGTGATAGACCTTTATTAGCCGATGAATCAGGCAATTATCTACGTGGTGACACTCTCTGTTTACTTGCAGCGAAAAGCTTAAATATAGACGCGCTAGCTGTACCGGTAAGTTGCAATTCGGCAATCGAGATGTGTGGGGCGTTTAAAACAGTAAAGCGAACAAGAATTGGTTCTCCTTATGTCATTTCAGCTTTTGATGAATTAAAAGAATCAAGTTCACGAGTTGCAGGCTTTGAAGCTAATGGTGGTTTTTTACTTAGCTCTGATATTGAATTAAATGGTGTATCACTTAAAGCTTTACCAACACGTGATGCAGTGCTACCGGCATTAGCTGTTCTTTCAATGGCGGGCAAAGGGGCTATATCCGACTTAGTGAATAATCTACCTAAAATATATACAGCCAGTGATCGCATTCAAAATTTTGCACGCGAGAAAAGTCTAGTAATTATTGATCAAGGACTTAAGAACCCTAAAGGACTGTTAGAAAAATTTGGTTTAGCAGAACTTGATGTAATTAAGTTAGATACCACAGATGGTTTGCGCATGACGCTGAGTAATGGCGAAATAGTGCACTTGCGCCCATCTGGAAATGCGCCTGAGCTTCGTTGTTATACTGAAGCTAAGTCTACTTCCCGTGCAAATGAGCTCGTAAGTATTATCATTAAGAATGCGATGGGCTTTTAAAAAGTTCTTCTTATTTTATAAAGTGATTATTTGTCATGTATTTTTCAACTAACGTTAAATTAATTAGCACTTAAGTAGGACTGTAAAATGCATTTCTCAGTTTTAATGTCTTTATACCTTAAAGAAAAGGCAGAATACTTTTCGATGTGCTTGCAAAGCATATATGACCAATCTGTTTCTGCTACAGAGGTCATTATTGTGGAAGATGGACCTTTAACTAGTGAGTTGTATGAAGTATTGGATTGCTGGGAGTTGAAACTTCCAATAAAAAGAATTGTCCTTGAGAGCAATTTAGGGCTTGGCAGGGCATTAAATGAAGGGTTGAAACATTGTACTAATGATATTGTCGCTCGTATGGATACTGATGATATTTGTGATTTGACACGTTTTGAAAAACAGCTTTCAATTATAATGAATAATGATATTGATGTCTGTGGTAGTTGGGTGTCTGAATTTGACAAATCCCCTAATGTTATTGAGTCAACGCGAGTATTACCTGAATTTCATGCTGAGATTGAAAAGTTTTCATATTTGAAAAACCCCATGAATCATCCTTCTGTAATGTATCGTATTGATAAAGTTAAATCTGTTGGTGGCTATGATGACGTCTTGTTTTTTGAGGATTATTTCTTGTGGTTAAAATTAATTTCTTCCGGAGCAATATTTTATAACATTCAAGAACCCTTGGTTAATATGCGAGCTGGTCTTAATCAGTTGTCTAGAAGGAGCGGTTTTTCTTACGCTACATATGAGTTTAAGTTTTTATTAAAATCTTGGCACTTTGGTTTTTTTTCATTTTTTCAATTCTCTAGAAATACTATTTTAAGAGTCCCTTTGAGATTGTTTCCAAGTTTTATTTTAAAGAGAATATACCAGGTAAATAGAAAATAAATTATTTTAAATAAATAATTGAGGATTTTAAATGAAAGTAGTTATTCCTGTTGCTGGTCTTGGTACCCGCATGCTGCCAGCGACCAAGGCCATTCCGAAAGAGATGTTGCCTTTAGTTGATAAACCGTTAATTCAATACATTGTTAATGAGTGTGTTGCCGCAGGAGTGAAAGAAATTGTGCTCGTTACCCATGCCAGTAAAAATGCTATTGAAAACCATTTTGATAAATCATACGAACTCGAATCTACATTAGAGAAACGTGTAAAGCGTCAGTTATTGGATGAAGTACAAGCTATTTGTCCTAAAGGCGTGACTATCATGCATGTGCGTCAAGGTGAGGCAAAAGGACTTGGCCATGCGGTATTATGTGCTTACCCTTGTATCGGTAATAACCCATTTGCTGTGGTATTACCCGATGTTGTTTTAGATGAATATACTGCGAATCAAAAAACTGAAAACTTAGCCGCGATGATAGCGCGTTACAAAGCGACATTTGCTAGCCAAATTATGGTGGCTCCCGTACCTGAATCTGACGTTAATAAATACGGAATTGCCGATTGCAATGGTGTCGAGATAACACCTGGTGATTCAGCTAAAATCAAAAGAATGGTTGAAAAACCTGATGTAGGTGAAGCACCTTCTAATCTCGCTGTTGTTGGTCGTTATGTGTTATCTGAAAAGATCTGGCGATTGCTGGCTAAAACACCAGCGGGTGCAGGTGATGAAATTCAGTTAACCGACGCGATTGATATGCTGATTGAACAAGATACCGTTGAAGCCTTTAACATGACCGGCAAGTCACACGATTGTGGTGACAAGTTAGGCTATATGAATGCTTTTGTTGAATATGGTTTACGCGATGCTAAGTTAGGCGCAGATTTCAAAAAAAGTGTTGAAAAAATTCTACTTGAACAGTAAAAATTCATCTTTTTAACACCAAAACCAACTCTTTGTAGTTGGTTTTTTGCTATAGCCTAAAAGCCTAGAGCGCTGCTAGGACGCTACGCGGCTAGAGGCTATAAAAGCAAACAGCATAGCGAAGCGACTTTAGCAGGACGAAGTCCGCTCTAGCAGCGAAGCGATCTTAGCAGTGACGAAGTCACGCCCTAGGTACTTAATTTTTAATTTTGGAGTTTTTATGTCTCGTAAGTATTTTGGCACCGATGGTGTGCGTGGAAAAGTAGGGACGTTTCCTATTACGCCTGATTTTGCTATGAAGTTAGGTTGGGCAGCCGGCAAAGTATTAGCCTCAACCGGTACCCAGGAAGTCTTGATTGGTAAAGATACTCGTAGTAGCGGTTATATGCTCGAATCAGCTATTGAAGCAGGTTTATCTGCTGCTGGTGTGAACGTAGCATTAATTGGCCCTATGCCAACTCCAGCAGTGGCCTATTTAGCCTCTACATTCCGTGCCGATGCAGGTGTAGTGATTAGTGCGTCACATAATCCTTTTTATGATAACGGCATTAAGTTTTTCTCAAATTCGGGCACTAAGCTTAATGATCAGCAAGAGCTTGAAATTGAAGCGTTACTTGACCAGGCGTTAAATCACAATGCGATGGAATGTGTTTCATCTGAATTGCTAGGTAAAGTCCGTCGTATTACTGATGCTGCGGGTCGTTACATTGAGTTTTGCAAAGGCGTATTTGCTAAAGATTTAACCTTAGCAGGCCTTAAAATTGTCGTCGATAGTGCTAACGGTGCGGCGTATCATATTGCGCCGAATGTGTACCGTGAGCTAGGTGCTGAGGTGATTAGCATTAATGATAAACCTAATGGTACTAATATTAATGACCATTGCGGTGCGACCCATTTAGACAGTTTACAAACAGCAGTTATGGTACATGAAGCTGATTTAGGCATTGCGATGGACGGTGATGCAGATCGGGTGATGTTTGTTGACCATAATGGCCATGTAGTAGACGGCGATCAAATTTTGTATATTTTAGCTAAGTCGGCCAAACAGCAAGGCACAATGACAGGCGGTGTCGTCGGCACGTTAATGTCTAACCTCGGCCTTGAGATTGCGTTAAAAGAAATGGATATCCCGTTTAAACGCGCCAAAGTGGGCGACCGTTATGTGGTTGAACAATTAAAAGCCACTGGATGGCGCATAGGTGGCGAAGGTTCTGGCCATATTTTACACCTTGACCATGCCTCTACTGGCGATGCTGTTGTGGCTTCACTATTAGTATTACAAGCGGTATTACAATCTGGCGAGTCATTAGCTGAGATAGTATCGGGTATGAAAAAGTTACCTCAAGTACTGCTTAATGTGCGTTTAATCGCTAACAATGCTAATGAGATCCTAGCCTCTGCTGTTGTAAAGCAAGCAGTGATTGAAGCTGAAGCGGTTCTAGGTGATAAAGGTCGTGTGTTATTACGCAAATCAGGTACTGAACCGCTAATCCGCGTAATGGTTGAATCAATCGACCCTGAAATGTCACAAGCACAAGCAGACCACATAGCTAAAGCCGTTCGTGCATAATGTTCAGGTAAGGACCTGAACATTAGCTTGTTCGCCACTTTCTAAAAAGTGGCGAACCTAAATTTATCTAATTGCTATGTTGAGGTCTATTAAATCAGCAAATTTAATACTTACTCGATACAGTGGAGATAAAACGTCCTAAAAATAGATCACCATTACTCTAAATGCTTTCATAATACAGAAAGCAATAGTTGCTGTTATTGATGATGTAAGTCTCTGTAGAACCTACTTTTAGATAATTTCAGATATTTGGAAGCGCCAGTATAAAAATGAACATTTTAGTCACCGGTGGTGCAGGCTTTATCGGCTCTGCAGTAGTGCGCCATATCATCAATAACACTCAAGATAGCGTCATTAATGCTGATAAACTGACCTATGCAGGTAATCTTGAATCGTTAGCGAGTATAGCGTCAAGTGATCGATATGTTTTCGAGCAAGTCGATATTTGTGACCGTGTTGAATTAGATAGAGTGTTTACACAACACAAACCTGATGCAGTGATGCACTTAGCGGCAGAGTCTCACGTTGATCGGTCAATTACCGGACCAACAGACTTTATTCAAACCAACATTGTGGGTACATATACACTTCTTGAAGCGACGAGAGAATATTGGAATTCCTTATCAGTCGATGCCAAGAAAGCATTTCGCTTTCATCATATCTCTACAGATGAAGTATACGGCGATTTACCTCACCCGGATGAGCAAGAAGGCCTAGCGATAAATCAAGAGTTACCTTTATTTACGGAAGGCACTGCTTATGCGCCAAGTAGCCCTTATTCGGCATCCAAAGCTTCAAGTGATCATTTGGTCAGAGCGTGGTTACGCACATACGGTTTACCAACCATTATCACTAACTGCTCAAATAACTACGGTCCATACCAGTTTCCAGAGAAGTTGATCCCATTAGTTATTATGAATG
>Ga0208031_1000117_pt1 | contig 26058 bp, 18 predicted proteins | sample MalvirAntarct_38_FD_184252 | JGI IMG/M metagenome (GOLD analysis project Ga0208031, IMG submission 184252) | Marine viral communities from the Global Malaspina Expedition - Malaspina viral metaG Antarct_38 (SPAdes) (version 2) | ecosystem: Environmental > Aquatic > Marine > Oceanic | place...
CACCAGCACTTAAAATATCATAAGTATTAGGCTCAGCTTGACCATTGCCACTGTTACCTTCGAAAATACCTGTACCTCGGTCTTCATGACCTGCAATATATGCCGCCTCAATATTGAAGCGATTTGATTGATTAAGCTCAACCTCAGATTTAGCTTTTAACAAACCATCCAAGTAATTATCATCACTGCTGGAGAAGTAATCACCATACTGAATGCCAGCTTCTACTGTATAAATATTATTACCGTCTAATAACTGCGCTTGCACAGCAGGAGTGACAGTTAACACCCAACTACTTAATTCATCCGCTGAAGCATTAGCACTGGTAATGTTGTCATCATATTTAAGGCCACTGTTTAGACCTGGGGTGAAATCAATACCAGACTCAGTGCGGATAACACCGGCTTTTTCATCTGCAGCTAGGGCTGGATCAACGATCGCTATTGCAGCAACCACAGTAGCAATACAACTTAACTTATACGGTATATTCATGTTTTAAATCCTTATAAAATAAATACATGGTGAATAATTAACACCGACGTAAACGCGCCAATGCGTAAACTTTAAAACTGTTAATATATTTTAATTTTTGTCACTCAAGTTTGAATGGAAAACTCAAATATTCTCTGATAAGTATCAGCGTCATTATCAAAACAGCAAACGTTATTCCCCGAGCAACGCTGCGTAATCACAGAAAAATCCCAGGCCCAGTAACTCCCGAGACTCCCGCACCGTCATTCCCGGGATCTTTTATCGGGAACCCATTCTCAGCTTCAATATCCAAAACTCACAGCCCAATAATTCCCGAGCCCCCCGATCCGTTATTCCTGAGACTCCCGCTACGTCATTCCCGAGATCTTTTATCGGGAATCCATTCTCAGCTTCAATCTTTAAAGCACAAGAAGATGATCCGAGGACATAACAAAATGACCTAAAATAAGCATCCAGAGAGGGAAAATCACACGCTATCGAAGTAACTTATGCAAACTAATGACTAATAAACGTTCTTACCAATAAAACCTTTAAAAAAGGTCAAAAAGACAATCTTAACATCCCACCACAGAGACCAATTACGAATATAAGCAAGATCGAACTCAATCCGTTTTTCCATCTTGTCCAAGGTATCGGTTTCACCGCGCCAGCCATTAACCTGCGCCCAACCAGTAATACCGGGCAACACCTTATGACGCAGCATGTAGTAACTGACTAACTTACGATATTCTTCATTATGCGACACAGCATGCGGTCTAGGACCTACTACCGACATATCACCAAATAACACATTAAAAAACTGCGGTAATTCATCTAATGATGTCCTGCGAATAAAAGCGCCAACGTTAGTTATACGGGCATCTCCTTTACTAGCCTGAACAACCTTATCGGCATTTTCAGTCACTGTCATCGAGCGGAATTTCCATACCTTAATTTTTCTGCCATCTAAACCATAACGATCTTGTTTAAACAAAATGGCTCCTGGAGAAGATAAATAAACCGCTATTGCAACAACAATTAATACAGGAGATATAGCAATAATCGCGCACAGACTAAAAACAATATCGAAGGTTCGTTTATAAAACCGCTTCATACCGTTAACGGGTGACTCAAAAACACTTAATGTGTCGATTTCACCAACACTTCCAATGCGAGCATGCATTAAGTTTTTCAGTAAAAAATCAGGGGTAATTAATACATCCACAGTACTATCACCTAGGGCCAAAATAATGTCGGCAATACGCTTTTCAGCCAACATAGGCAAGCAAACATATAACTTATCAATTTTACCAGCTGTCGCTAGTGCTACCGCATCATTAATTGAACCGACTATTAACGATGCATCCAGATTCTCAATACGCACAGGTTCTCTATCATCATAAAAGCCAACACATTCAAAGCCTAATTCATCATGTTTAATAATTTCATCATATAGATGCTTACCTGTTACTGTTAGTCCGACAATAGCAACTTTTTGAACGTTATAGCCTTTTACCCTTCGAATACGTTTAACTTCTCTAACTAATAAACGCCAACTCACTAAAGAAAACACTGAAAGGAAAAACCAGCCCGCCATAGTAACGCGGGAATAGACTTCGCTATATTTAAATAAAAATAGCACTAAGGTCATTAATAAGAACGCTATGGTGACAGTAATAAAAACTAAGCGACACATGGTTGAAAAACGACCTAACCGCCATGATCGGTATAATGCTAAAGACTCACCTATATAACTATAAAAAAACAGTACACCAACAAGTACCAATAGATAATCTTTATCAAAAACCTGGCCGTAACCAAGCATAATGATGAGTAATGAAACAGTAATAATGATGATGTCTATAATGCGTAATAAAAAATTAGAACGCGTACCTACAAATTGAAGTTTGGATGGACTATCCATTTAAGTCACCTAAAATTCTTCTTAACTAAGATGAATGTCTGCTAATAACGGCAAAACATAATTGACTAACGCTTTTGCTTTATCTTGCGTATGACTTTCTGCATAGCATCTAAACTCAGGTGCATTACCTGATGGACGTAGATGAACAACGTCACCACTAGTTAGGGTGAATCTGAGTCCATCAACAGAATTAAGATGCGATAATGTGTCTTCACCTAATCCAAGCTGTGCTAATAGCTTATTTGGATATTGATTACCGTATTCGATAATTTGCTGACTTTTAGAAATGGCAAAATCAGTTAATCTATCACTGTGAGTAAACCGCTTTGGTAATGTTTGAGTTAAGGCTGATACAGAACTATCTTTTGCCTTAAACAGCGCCATCAACACAGGTAAAATCGCATCTCGAGTAGGTAAAGCAGACAGAAGTTTTTGATTAAATAGCACATCAGAGCCGAGTAAAAAACCACCATTCGCCTCAAACCCAGCATAGGTTTTATAGTTATCCTGTAATGTTTCAAAACCTGCTATCACATAAGGAGAGCCTATCTTGGTACGCATTACTGACTCAAACGACTCAGATAATTCAATAGCAGAGTTACAGCTGACTGGGATTGCTAAGGCCTGAATATTTAACGCTTGGGCACACAAAAGGCACAATATGTCACCTCGTAACCAATGCCCGTATTCATCGGCAAGCATAGGCCGATCGCCATCTCCATCCGTCGAAAACAATGCATCTAACTGATATTGCTCAGTCCATTCAAGGGCTTTTCGACTGTCAGACTCACTAACTGCCTCAGTGTCAATTGGCACAAAGATATCACTTCGACCAATAAGTACCAATTCAGCGCCTAACGTCTCAAACAACTCTGGATAGATATCGCGTCCTGCACTTGAATGCTGATAAATCCCGATACGTTTGCCTTTAAGCCATTGAGTATCAAATAAGTTGCTATAACGAGTGATATAGGCACTTGCAGCAGTTTTATCTTCAACAAGATCGGCTAAGGAATCTAAAGGTTCAAAAGTAAATTGACTATTAATGATGGACGACTCATCTGATTTACTGATTTCACCATCAGGACGATAAAATTTCAGACCATTTCGATCAAATGGAATATGACTACCTGTGACCATAATCGAAGGGATCGACAGGCTGATTGATTGGTTAGCTAATGCAGGCGTAGGGATTACCCCATAGTAAATAACTTGTAATCCCAGTTGTTGCGCGGCCACAGCACAAGCTTGAGCCATTGCTTTACTGCTTGGTCGGTTATCAATAGCGAATGCTATACTGTCAAATGTAAACGAAAAACGCATGGTTTCGATAAAAGAAACAGTAAATGCCGCACATACATCAGCGGTGAAATCAATGACTAAACCCCGTGCGCCACTGGTGCCAAAGGCAATATTGCTGTTGGTAATAACATGGTGACTAACTAGCATGATGAAGACTCCGGTGCTACTCGACCGTATCTGTCTTCAAATCGGACAATATCATCTTCTCCTAAATAGGAGCCAGACTGAACTTCAATCAACTCCAACGATACTTTACCTGGATTTTCCAGAGCATGTATTACACCAACAGGAATATAAGTTGACTGATTTTCTGTCAATAAAATCTCTTTATCACCATTGGTCACTTTGGCAGTACCTGATACCACAATCCAATGCTCAGCGCGATGATGGTGCATTTGAACTGATAACTTAGCACCTGGCTTAACCGTAATACGCTTAACCTGAAAACGGCCACCATTATCAATAGAATCGTATTTCCCCCACGGACGATACACTTCACGGTGATGCTGCCATTCACTGCGACTTTCAGATTTAAGCTGTTCAACCACTTGTTTAACTTGTTGAACTTCAGACTGCTTAGCGACTAAGATGGCATCTTTGGTTTCAACAACGACGATATCATCAAGCCCAATAGTAGTGACTAATTTTTCGCTAGCATTAACGTAGGTGTTACGGGTATTAATGCCAATAACATCCCCCTTAAATACATTACCCTGCTCGTCTTTATCTTCAATTTCCCATAACGCAGACCAACTGCCCACATCACTCCAACCACAATCCATTGGCACAACCACTGCATGCTGGGTTTTTTCCATCACAGCATAGTCGATAGAATCATCGGGACAGACTTCAAATGCAGTCTTATCAACACGAATAAAGTCAGAATCTTGTGTTGTGTGAACCATGGCAGCTTCACAAGCAGTATAAATATCAGGGCTATGAAGCTTTAACTCTTGCAGATATGAACTGGCTTTGAATAAAAACATGCCACTATTCCAATAATATTGTCCTGTTGCAATGTAGTCTTCGGCCTTGGCTAAATTAGGTTTCTCAACAAACTGGGCGACGGCAAAACCTAATTCGTTTGCTAATGAATCACCACGCTGAATGTAGCCGTAACCAGTCTCTGGTGCTGTGGGTACTATGCCAAAAGTTACTAACTGATCTTGCTCGGCTAGCGGTATCGCTTTACTCACAACATCACAAAATGCTGCTTCATTTTTAATAACATGATCAGCAGCAAGCACTAGAAGAAGTGGATCATCGCCATTACGAATGGCTAGCATAGCTGCGAGTGCAATCGCTGGAGCAGTATTACGGCCAACTGGTTCCAATACTATGCCGCTATTAGGGATATTATTTAAACGAAACTGCTCCGCAACAGAGAAACGATGATCTTCGTTACAAATCACCAAGGCTGGTGAATGGACAATCCCTTCTAAACGATTAGCCGTAGTTTGTAGCATAGAATGATTACCTAACAAGGTAAGAAACTGCTTTGGAAACTGTTGACGCGATAAGGGCCACAAACGTGAACCAGAACCACCGGCCATAATTATGGGTAAAATCATAGACACCTACTATTAACAAATATTGTGTTTAAAAAGTTAAGCAAAATAGATTAACTTTTAATTTTATATTTTATTAGCTTAGTAAGATGGTTTTCAATGAAGAAAAAGCTTACCCAAGACATTAATAAAGTAAAGAAAATCGCGATTATAATAAATAGAACTACCACAACCGGTGGTTCATATTCTAACAATAAAAATTTTGATATAAAACGAGTGATAATATATAAAACGATAGCATGCCACAAATATAAACTATAACTGATAGTTCCTAAGAATTGAAAAAACCTCGTTCTTAAAACTTTGGACACAAAACCACTACCTTTAATTATTTGGATAAAAAACAAAAAAGCAGGTATTAATGCTATTTTAGTATAAATATCATGCGAATGAATAACATAGCCGACAAATGGCATTGAAGACCGAAATGGACCAAGCAACAGAATAAATAACACAAACATTAATGAAGGGTAAAAATTAAAATTAGCGATAAAACTGGGTTTCGATGTCACCGTAAAATAAATAATAACGCCCACTAAAAAATATGCTGAACGAGGGAAAAACCAAAAAACAACTAAAAGCATCGCGGCAAAAAAACAATACTTTAATCGCCCCTTATAATTCACAGATATACAAAAAAATAAAGCGCTTGTTAAATAGAAAAACATTTCGTAACTTAATGTCCAAGCATTAGCCTGAGCAATCTTTAAATCAAAAACCCCAGGTAGAAAAAGTAAATTAGTAACGAAAAAGAAAGACCATTGAAAAAAACTAACACCATCAAGCCACTTCCAACCCAAAAAAGGCATAATAAGAAAAAAAGGAATATGAATTGATAAAAAAACGGGATAGATCCGTATACAACGATCTAACAAAAAAGATTTCACATTTCTATGTTTGACCAAACTTGCGGTAATTAAATAACCACTAATGATAAAAAATATATCAACACCAGATGAGCCTACTTGAGATATGAACTTTATTATTAAAATTAGTTCATTACTAATCATATTATAATCAGATATGAAAGGTGCAAGCCCGTGATTTAAATGCAACGTAAAAACAAAAACAGCTGCTAAGCCACGCAAACCATGAATATTAGGGTTAAACTCATTTATCACTGACACTTAAAACAGCTTCTTACTAGTGTTAACTGATGAGTAAACATCATTTAATTTCACATATAAACTATCTAACGAAAACTCACTTAAAACTCTGTTGTAAGCATTTAATCTTATACTATTATAAAATGGTAAATCTGAAAATAACTGAGTGTAGCAAAGGATAAATTCTTCTTCTGAACTACACAGAAAACCTGAATCTCCGTGAACAATAATTTTCGGCAATGCCCCTGAAGGAAATGCAATACAAGGTACACCTTGTTCAAAAGATTCAATCGCAACTAAACCAAAAGGTTCATCAATAACCGAAGGCATAATAACAACATCGAGATCTTTATAAAGCTCATCATAATCCTCTATCTTGCCTTCGAAAGAACAACAATCCGACAAATTATTATCAACTACATATTGTTTAATACTAGAAAAATAGTCAGTGTCATTTTCAGCCGCCTCACCTCTTATACTGAAAATAAAGTTCAGCCCTGCTGATTTAGCTTTGACTAACCAAGTTAATGCTATATGTAAACCTTTATTTGGATGAATACGACCAATAAATCCAATTCGTATAACATCAGGTAATTCAGTTACATTAAAAATGCATTTTGATACTGCCAAACCATTAGGAATAACATTTATCTTTTCGCTGTTAATATTTAAACTGCCAGAACAAAACTCAGAAACCAACAAGAGTTTATTTGTCAATAAAAATAAAGACCACCAAAATAAACGCTCTTTTAGCGTATAGGGAATATCATGGATATGGCATATAACTGGAGTTTTTGTAAATAAATTAGTTAGTGCAAGAATACCATGAGTTTTTAAACCATTAGAATGTATACAATCAACCTGTAATTCACTGGCTAAACGCATGATGTTTTTGGAAATAGAAATAGCGTCACGTAAAGCATACAAAGAAGATGAAATTTTTAACGGGCGCTTTATTTTAGAAACATTACCAAAATTAATCACGTAAAAAGGGATATTATTTTTCTCTGCAAAGACTGTCAACTGACCATATGCAGGTACGATTAAAATAGGTTCCACACTGGGGTTTTGTAAGAATTGAATAAGACACTTTTCCGCTCCACCTTTAAAGTCAGCAACTGCGGAAACAAATAAAACCTTATATAAGCCAAAATTTTCTTTTTTAGTGGGCATTAGGCAGCACCTACTTTACATGCTTGTTTAGGGGATAATTTGCTATTTATTTTACGTCCAAAGTTTATCATGGGTTTTTCGACGTAATTATATGTGATATTGGAGAATAAGAGGGTTAGAAACATTGAAATGCCAATATAAAAGTGTGCCGGCAGAGTAAAACTAAGAATAAGCTCGCTACCTATAAAATGCATGAAAATAACAAAAACCACACCATGAAAAAGATACACAGAATAACTAATTCGTCCTAACCAAACAAAAAATGAACCTCGAATTTTAACAAATAATGTAAAAAATACTAGGAGCACAACTGCCGTATAATAACTCAGTAAATAACGATACCATGTTTCACCAAATCCAAGATCTTGATTATATGCTAGAAGTGAAATAAAAGGCATAGCAGAAATTATTATAACCAGCAACATAAAAGAATAAAGCTTACTATTTTCATTCCTGTTAATTAAATAATCCCGCCAAATAGCACCAAAAAACATAAAAGCCAAACCCAGAAATAATGCTACAGGAATTTTTATTTGAAATTGAAATCTAAACCATGATGCAACAAGGGCCAAGAAAACAAATGTTGTTGCTGTATGAAAAAGTTTCTTAGACACGCTCAACCAATTAAACACATATAAAATAACACACAAAAAATAGAAAATAAGTTCGATTTGTAGTGTCCAATATAATCCCATAACATTTTCTACTAAAAAAAACTGTTGCAACATCGTAAAATTAATCAAAAATGTAGTCATGGTGATTTCTTTGCCATCTAGGTACCAATAAGCAAAAAAACCTAAAGGGATTGATAACCAATAAATAGGATATAACCGCGCTAAACGACTTACTAGAAATCGCTTAACCGGATGCTCACCGCCTTTAACTAAGCTATACGGAATAACTATTCCACTTATAGCAAAAAAGATAATTACACCTACTTTTCCTAGATCAATATAATTGTTAAAGAAGAAAAACAAATCATATTCAAAACCTGACGTTACAATACCTTCCTGAAGAAAATATCGACTATAGTGAAAATATGCCACCATCAAAGCTGCTATACCGCGCAAGGCATCTAGATATTCTAAACGTTGACTATTATGTAGTACTGCCACCCATTCCTCCTTTAATTTTATCCAGTAAAACAGTCCGAACATTACCTATATTAAAAGCCAATATAGCGAGTGTGTATACAAACATCCCTAGCATGACTAAAAAAAACAAAGGCACAACACCATAAAAATTTTTTAAAGGTAATACAGCTAAGACCATCAACATAGATGAAACAATTATTTTTATCGTGCTAGCAATTGGAAACGGTAATACTAACAATTTTCGGCCAATGTAAAGTGAAAACAAAAAATAGACAAAGTAGGCAACAAAAGAACCCAACAATGCGCCATACATGCCAAACATGCTTATTGCCAAACATCCGACAATTAGGTTAGCTATAAAAGCGAATAAACTGGGTAATATTAATAATTTAGTTTTCTTCCTTAAGTAAAATGGTGACACTACATAGAACATAGTCAAACACGTTAATATTGAGATAAACACTTGATACGGCATCAACTCGATAGAAACTGACCGAAACTCTTCCCCTAAAACAACAAATACAATATTCTCAGCAAAAAAAACAATCGCAAAGGCAGCAGGAACAAGCATTAACAAAATGTAAGTGATGTTACTATTTAATTGCTGTTTTACATCTTCTATTGTCGAAGTGTCCATCTTCATAACAGCGATAGGAAAAAATACTCTGTGAGTGATACCAACCATAAATATTAATAACTTAACCACTAAATCTTGAGATACACTATATTGACCAGCAGTTTCGGTACCTATCAACGACACAAGTAAGAATCTATCTGTTGCGCTAATTGCAGATTGCATTGCAAGCACAAATACTATCGGTAAGCCAAATGAGCAGACCTCTTTTATAAAAACGCGATCAAATGAAACAATCGAAATATGTTTATAAATTTTTTGTTGAAAAAATAAAATGATCAAACAAACAAAAAAAGAAAACGATACAGCAGCAATAGCTCCTATATAACCATAACCAGTTTTAACAAAATACCAACCTAATAAAATGGCTAATATTGAACGAATAACAGTAAAAAACGAAAATGATAAAGGTGAAAGATTAATGAACCTTGCATGTACAGAAAATGCGTTAAACAACGCTTCTGATATTAGAGCTACTAAAATCAATAGCCATAGCTCTGATTGTAACTGATAACTATCAAGTGATTTGGATAAAATATAAATCACGATAGAGCTTAAAACTGCAAGTATGAAATATACCGAATAAAAACTAGAAATTTGTGCGTCGGTAATTGATTTCTTCCCCGCCGAGCCAAATCGAATAAAACTATTAGCGAGCCAAAAATATACAAATGCATACGCGAAAGCAAGCCCAGAGATGACAAGAGCATATTTACCATATTCATCCGGGGTTAACATTCTAGAAAATATCGAAATAGATAAAAAGTTAAGTAACCCACTCAAAACTAGAGCTAAAAAAACAACCGTATTCCCAGACACAAAAAAACCCTTTATTTATAAACATTATTTCCAGGCACCAAAACAGAATACTTTTCCATCTTGTACTTTCTCGACATACTCTTCTCATATATAAAAGCAATAAGACAAAATAACAAAAATTTAACTCCAAAAATAAAATATAACTCCCCTTGTTGCACTGCAATACTAGACCATATGAGCAGTTTTACGGAAAGGAAAAGTGAAATGAAATCGCCCTTTATAATACCAAAATGTAGATAAGTTAAATTAAATGCATAAGCAATTGCACATATAGTTAAAGGTAATAATTGTCCAATCCAGCCATTAGTCATTAACAAATAGGGCTCAAATGCCATCGTTAGTGTAAGGGCGTCGGTTTCAAGAAACAAAAATAATAAATCATCACTCATGTAGTTGTACATAAAGTATCGAGCACCAAAGTATGGCGGACTATTAGCTAATTCAAAACCGTTTAAGTTGATAAATGAATGAATATTGTGTATGAAAGAGTTTAAATCAAACGAGAATAAATATGGCATTTCACTATCAGCTACAAACCATAGTTGAGCCTGGCCTGCAAATCTATTAGTAAGCTTTTCTATTGCCATTAAAGGGTCTTCATTCCAACCATATACATATAAAATAATGGGCACAGTAAACAAAGACAATATAATTATTGGTATAACTAACTTAGTTAAATTGAGATTATACAAACGCTTACTCAGCAATAGCGCTGGTGTAAACATCAATACCGACAATGTTATTAATGATGTAAATTTCTCGCCAAATAGAATAGCCACAAAAATAGTTAACATATATAAAGCTAGGCTAACTTTGCGCTTGTAGCCAATACATAACGCGTACACCACGCCTAATAGCAAAATAAATATTTGCCTATTCGATATATACAATAAAAAGACTTTACTTCCTGCTAATTCTCGAAAAGCTAGCCGGGACTCACCAGTAATCAATGGAAAACCTGTTTTAGCTCCAATTAATAGCGCTATTAAGGTTAACAGTGTGATAGCAAAAAAAAGCAACCACACCCAATTTTTACCTTGCAATTGTGACGAATAATAATCCCGATCCAATACCGCATTAAATCTATAATAAAACCATTCTATTACGACAGATGATATAGTAATGAAGAATATATACACCATAGCTAAACGTAACATAGCGCCGGTTGCATAACCCATCAATTCTAATTCAACTAACTCTGCACCATATTCAATAGATATACCTGAAATAAGGCAAGTAAGCCTAAAAAAAATAAATGAAAATAATAATATAAATGTTGTAGGTGCAAATTTAGAAAGGCGCTCTATAAAAAAAATAAATAAAATGATGGCTATTATAGCAAAAGTGGGCGAAGGGGAGAAATAGCTCAGTACATTTAGTATCCACAGCGAAAATAAAATATAAACAGCACTTTTAAGTAGCTTTATTATATAGACATACTGATGGTTGGTATTAAGTAATATCATTTAAAGCTCTAATGCTTCTGCTATTCGTTTTTTATAAGATTTCAGAATAGTTGTTTTAGTAAACTTTTCAGCCATCTTTAACGTATTCTGACTGAGCCTTAAATATTCATCCTTAGAAATAGAACAAATTTCAGACATAATGACTGCTAATGCTATTGAATCTTTTGCACTATATAAATAACCAGTGTTACCATCATCAACCATTTCAGGTGTACCACCCGTTGCAGCTGCAATAACAGGAATACCGTATTTATATGCTTCATAGACAACACGGGGAAGTGGATCATGGTAAGTAGATGGACAAACTAAGACATCTATCTGTTCATAAAAATCGTTTGGCTTTACCCAATTTAAAAACTCAACTTTATTTTCCGGACAGTTCTCTTTAAGCTGATTAACAAATAACGGCTCACCAGAACCCGCGACGACTAATGACCAATTACTTTCAGTGAGCCGATTACATGCCTCAATAAGTACATCGACACCTTTTAGCTCATTTATCCGACCAATAAAACCAAATTTGATATGACCTTGATGTTTTAACTGGCGCTCTGCAGCTATTTCATCATCTCCATTAGTATTCCACTGATTATAACAAAGGGCATTACGTCCTATACAGCCTAATTTTTTATGGCGGTCTACTACAAATTGACTATTACCTAGAAATAAATCGACGTTTTTTGCTGCAAATCTTCTGATGAAAGCAAACGGTTTACTCGCTAACGGGATTGTTTCGCAATTTTGTCCATTTTCATACATACCAGATTGTGGACTCATCAAGTAATAATCACGCATCGTATGTACTAATTTTGCGCCCATCCACTTGGAAACATAAAAAATACTCGTCGAAAACCCGGCTATAGTATTAGTATTTACAACATCAGGCTTCTCAGTTTTCATTATTTTATAGAAGTCATAAGCGGCATAAGGATTAAATGAATCGATAATGTGCCAACATAATCTTTTCCATTTTGAAGGTATAATTTCCTCCCTTGGAAAATATAGATTTCTGACTGGTATAGAATAAACTTTAACGCCTTCATGTTCGTATATTTCAATATTTTTATTAGGAGATAGACGTACTACCACTACTTCATGACCGTCACTGTGCATAGCTTCTGCAAGCATTTGAACCGAACGAGGTGCTCCACCATTAACATCTGGAAAATAAGTATTTACAACATAAATGATTTTCATTAACTTTGCTCCCAATAGCTTCCAAATTCAAAATCTTTTTCTTTGGATTTAAAAATAGCAAAGCCAGAAGCCATAGCAAATGTCAACTCACCAAAAAATATTTTATTATTTACTGAATATAAATCAACTCGTACATAGTCAAAGCATGAACCTAGAATCTTAGCTATTTTGAACATTTCATTCAAATTATCGATATTTGGTAATTTACATTTCCTATTTGGATAATCTATTTCCATTTCAATCGAATTACCTTGCTCATCAAAAAATGAACGACTTTGGGAAGCAGTAAATCTATCAAAGTCAACACCCAATATTACAGTTGTATTTCCTGATTTACTATTGAATACATGAAACTTGTAATCATTAGGTATAACATCTAATTCTGACAAAAGCATTTCTTCAATTATTACTTTAGGTTCAACCTTTGAATACCATGGCTCATGTACCATACTGCCAAAATCAAATTTCAATGCTTCCCTAATATTATGCACTATATTATTATAATCAATATTATCGTTTTCTTTAACTAAAAATACATTCCCTGAATCATGAGTAGTTTTAACAACGTAATTTCTTGATAATGATTTAAGAATATCTACAGTTAAATCCTCACCAACATAAAGTAGCGGGATTAAATATTCAGAACCAATTTTCCTCCCAACAAACTCTCGAACCAAATACTTGTCCGAGCATGTTACAAATAATGGGTTATCATCATAAAGCTTCCTAACTTGAATTTTCTCATTAAAACTTTTTGGCTTTTCAAAATTTGGAAAGTAACCATTTCTAATTCGGAAATTAATAAATATTTGCCATTTAACAGGAAAAAAAAGCAATATTCTTTTTAGTAGCTCTTTCATTTAATCGTAACCTTTTTTAATTTATACATTTCTGTTCTTTATTATATTACTTTATTACAGTTAAAATGTATTCGGATAGCTCTTTTTCAAATCTTTCACTTCCAAATTGTTGAGCGTGATCTGAAATTTCTTTTGCTGTTAATAAATTAACTGTAGTTTCAAACTCATTTACAGCTGAGATAATTGAAGCTTTTGTTTGTTGTTTAAAATGAATACCTGTTAGTCCATGTTTCACAGTATCAATTAACCCCCCTTTACCGAACCCGATAACAGGTGTTCCACAAGCCTGAGCTTCTACAGGGACTATGCCAAAATCTTCTTCTGCCGCATAAATAAACGCTTTTGCATTTTGAATTTTATTAATCAACTCTGAATATTCAAGAAAACCCAAAAGAGTAACATTGGGAGGAAGTGATTCTTTAATTTTTTTATAATCAGGGCCTTCGCCTACAACTAATAATTTTTTATCTGGCATTTCTTTAAATGCATTAACGATAAGATCGACCTTTTTATAAGGCACTAATCGAGAACAGGTAATATAATAGTTTTGTTTATTTTCGAGTAAAGTAAACGATTCTGTATCAACAGGAGGATAGATAACTTTTGACTCTCGGCGATAAAACTTCTCTATTCTTCGTTGAATAAATGTAGAATTAGCGATGTATTTATCTACTGCAAATGAAGATCTAACATCAAAATCTCTAATTTTATTTAAAAAATATCTAGCTAAAATCGATTTAATCCCTTTCTCAATGCCACTTTCTTTTAAGTACTGCCCCTGTAGATCCCAAGCATAACGGACAGGTGAATGGCAATATGATATGTGTAATTGATCAGGCCCTGTCAACACACCTTTAGCTACACAATAACTGCTCGAAATAATTAAGTCGTAAGAACTTAAGTCAAATTGCTGAATAGCAAGTGGCATTAAAGGTAGATATGAACGATATTTTTTAACTCCAAAGGGTAGACGTTGGATAAATGAAGTATTTACCGGCTTATGGATACTTAATGAAGACAATTGCTTATTCGTCATACCACAAACAAGTGTATATATATCCGCATTAGGATAAATATTAAGGATTGATTTTAGTACTTTTTCTGCACCGCCCATATCGGTAAGCCAATCATGCACAACAGCCACTTTCATTATACTAACCTTCTTATCTGTTTATTTTTAACTGAACAATTAACAATGGTATTTACGATACCAGTCAACAAACTGCTGCATGCCATATTCAATATTGGTGTCAGGTTTAAAACCTACGGCTTCTTGTAAGCTATCAATATCTGCAAAAGTAGCTGGTACGTCACCTGCTTGCATCGGCATATAGTTTTTATCTGCCGTTTTACCTGCCGCCTTCTCAATTGCCTCGATAAAAGTCATCAGTGCGATGGGTTCATTATTACCAATATTAAAGACTTTATAGGGAGCCTTACTTGATGAAGGTGAAGTGTTTGGATTCTCTGAATCTTGCTGGGGTACGACGTCTTGAATACGAATAATCCCTTCGACAATATCATCGATATAAGTGAAGTCTCGTTTCATCTTACCGTGGTTAAATACTTTAATTTGACGATCATTCAATATAGCGTCGGTAAATAAGAAAGGGGCCATATCTGGACGGCCCCATGGACCATAGACAGTAAAGAAACGTAAACCCGTTGTAGGTAAATTGTATAAATGACTATAACTATGAGCCATTAACTCATTTGCTTTTTTCGTTGCTGCATAAAGTGACACAGGATGATCAACTGCATCTTCTGTTGAAAAAGGCATTTTCTCGTTCATGCCGTAAACCGAACTAGATGAAGCATAAACTAGATGTTGTACTTTATTGTGACGGCACCCTTCTAAGATTGTTGCCATACCCACTAGGTTTGAATCGATGTAGGCCATAGGGTTTTCAATAGAATAACGCACACCAGCTTGTGCAGCTAAGTGGATAACACGATCGAATTTTTCTGTTTCAAACAGTTGTGCTATAGCGGTTCTGTCTGCTATATCCATTTTGATAAAGCGGAATAAGCGAAAATGTTCGATTCGTTTAAGACGTGCTAACTTTAGGTTTGGATCGTAATAATCATTTAAATTGTCTAATCCGACAACCTCATGACCTTGCTCACATAGTCGTTCCGCAACAAAGTTACCAATAAAGCCCGCCGCGCCTGTTACTAAATATTTCATTCTGATATCTCTACTTTCGATGGCTTAATTTAATCCGCACGAAATAAATCGCGGGTATAAACTTTTGCTGATACATCAGCGAGTTCTTCTGCCATACGATTAGACACAATCACATCAGCATCTACTTTAAACTGTGCTAAATCGCTATATACTTTCGAACTAAAAAATTCATCTTGCTCCATAACAGGTTCAAAAATGATTACTTCAACGCCTTTGGCTTTAATGCGTTTCATGATCCCTTGAATACTAGATGATCTGAAGTTATCTGAGCCGGACTTCATGATTAGGCGGTAAATACCAACAACTTTAGGGTTACGTTTTAAAATTGATTCGGCAATAAAGTCTTTACGGGTGGTATTTGAATCTACAATTGCGCCAATTAAATTATTAGGAACATCTGCATAGTTTGCACGCAATTGCTTGGTGTCTTTTGGTAAACAATATCCACCATAACCGAATGAAGGATTATTATAGTGATTGCCTATTCGTGGGTCCAAGCAGACTCCATCGATAATTTGTTTACTGTCGAGGCCGTGTGCTTCTGCATAAGTGTCTAACTCATTAAAGTAAGCCACTCGTAATGCTAGGTAGGTATTTGAAAACAACTTAACAGCTTCAGCTTCGGTTGAATGAGTAAACAAAACCTCGATATCTTGTTTAATTGCCCCCTGCACTAACAAGTTAGCAAAGACTTGAGCGCGCTCACTTTGTTCACCAACAATAATCCGTGATGGATACAAGTTGTCGTGTAGTGCCTTGCCTTCGCGTAAAAATTCTGGTGAGAAGATAATATTGTCACAAGAAAATTCTTGTTTTATGCGTTCGGTATAGCCCACTGGCACAGTCGACTTAATAATCATCACTGCACTTGGGTTTATGCTGATTACATCTCTTATGACTGACTCTACCGATGAGGTATTAAAGTAGTTTGTCGCTGGATCATAATCTGTGGGTGTCGCAATAATGACAAAATTTGCATCTTTATATGCTAACGCTTTATCTAACGTCGCAGTAAAATTTAGCTTTTTATTTGCTAGAAAGTCTTCGATTTCTGTATCGGAAATCGGTGATATTTTGTCGTTAAGCAAGGCAATTTTTTGTTCTATTATGTCTACCGCTACAACTTGATTGTGTTGTGCCAATAGCATAGCGTTAGATAAACCGACATAACCTGTACCTGCAATGGCTATTTTCATTTAGATAAACTTCCTGGTGAACTTGAATAATTTTTATTGGTGGCTTTTTAAGCCTACATATCTGTGTTTGCAGTGATTAGTCAGGAGAGTGCTAAAGCAAACATCTACAGCTGGATTCCCAATAACAGATCTTGGGAATGACGGCGTTTGTGAATCTAGTGATAACACCGATTATGGGGACACAACCTATACTATTGATTAATAGGGTTATATTTTATATCTCCAATCTCAACAGGCAGATTTTTAGCTAAAAAAGACACGCTACCGCCACTAGATTACAGCTTCCAGATTGCTATGACGCGTTTCAAATTGTCTGTTTCTTTAAGGTTTAACGCTTCAGAACGAAGCAGTAGAAGGTCCCTGGGTAGATGCTTTTTAGAGCACTACTAACTGAATTTTGACTTATGTACTTGCTCATTGATAAGTAAAATCAGTTTTATCGTCTCTAACAGGTAGTAAGCACAAGCTATTAACCCGAAGTGATCGATTGGGATGCAGCAGAAAATAGTAATGATATGAGTTCACATTGAAAATAAGCTAACGAAGCAAAATCTTCTGATTTTAAGCTCAACAATAGTTATTTGTGGCCTCATGCCTTATTTACAATTTCCTTTTCTACTATTCGTTTTGTCGTCGTTCCTCTTATTGGTCGAGGATTATAATGTATACCGTAAGTTAATGACAGTTTTTTGACTAACTTAATTAAACGTCATTTTTTAGTCATTTTTTACATTATTCACCCTAATATATCGTCAATAGCTGCTTTTTGAAGCATGTTCTTTACTGGCATCGTTTCAAACTAATGTGTGTTTACTTGCAACATGATGTTACTGCTCATTAGTAACATTCTTAACTAGCCAACAAATTTATGACGCACCATTTACCCGCATAAACTAATAATTCGCACCTTTGTGGTGCAATGCAACATCATAATCTGTCACTCTGCCGAGGCGATATAAGTGAAACCCTTTAATCACCAACATAACCAATAAAACTAAGAATAGGCCACTGTTTAATAACAATTAAATATAATTATTGATTTTATTACTCTATGTTAACTATCAAAGTTACCAGGTTTACTAGCCGCTTAATTAGACTGTTCTGTACAATATTAGTGTTGAAATTACCCTTGCCCCCCATCGGGTTAATCAAGTTGCGTGCCAACAAATTGACACGGTCAAAAAACCATCCACCCAATTGCTTTTTGGTTAAAAATAAGACTAAATGCACTTGTTGAATTTTTTCGCTATGCTGAAGCAGATTTCTGGACGAGTGATATAAACTTATGCAATACGTCATTTTATTGTCGTTTTGACGTTAACTAGATTATGATGTGCATAATTATTGCTACCATTTATGTATATTTATTACACTTAGCTAAATTTGCTCACATGATTAGTAGGAATTAACGTATTAAGTTTGCTGTGTTTGGCATGGATAAATATCGCCATTGGCTAGTAATGTCTGTGGTGTTTTCTGCTGTGTGCTGGGCAACCATCAGTGACGATTTGTTTACCGACGATTTCTTTAAACAAATTCAACAACGTTATGGTGAAGACAGGCTAGAAGATTTTGGTGATTGGCGAGATACCATCGCTGAAGGAAGTGCGCTTAGTGACATGGATCGTTTACATTTAGCCAATCAGTTTGCTAATAGACGTATCCGTTTTGTAAGCGATAATGATCATTGGCAAAAAAGTGATTATTGGGCGACGCCACTTGAATCATTAGGCAGTAAAGGTGGAGATTGTGAAGACTTTGCCATCTTTAAATATTTTACATTAAAGGCCATGGGGGTTGATGAGAGTAAGATGCGCTTGATGTATGTGCGTGCTTTATTGATAAATGAACCCCACATGGTGTTAATTTACTTTGAAGACCCAAAGGCAATGCCCTTGGTGTTAGACAACTTAAAAACACAAATTTTACCTGCTAGCCAACGCCGAGATTTAAAGCCTGTTTATTCATTTAATGGCCAAGGATTGTGGTTAGCAAAAGCGCAAGGATTAGGCAGTAATAAGCCCACTAGCGGTGGCACTAAAAATTGGACTGATTTAATCAATCGAATTGAAAATGGCGAATAATCGTTACAAAGGATCTGGAGCAAACCATGTTTTCTAAAGGAATGTCGTTACGAGTACAGTTGTATCTCCTAATCGGCTGTTTATCGATTTTTAGCTTTGGCGCTGCGTTATACAATAACGTATCGAATATGCGTGGCTATTTAAATGAGCAGTTGGCATCTCATGCACAAGGTGCAGCACATAGTTTAGGATTATCGATATCACCTTATATGGATGAAGAAGGCCTAGTAATTGCCGAAACAATGACTAATGCTATTTTCGATTCAGGCTATTATCAACACATTACATTTACCGATCTTGATGGCAAAGTATTATTTGAACGCACCAACCCTCAAGGTAACTTTGCTGTACCAGAATGGTTTATCAGTTGGTTTACGCTGCATCCTCCTGTAATGACCAGTGAAGTGAGTGACGGCTGGCGTATTGCCGGTAAACTGGAAGTGCAATCGCATGCGGGTACGTCATATAAAAGTTTATGGGATCATGCTGTTAGTAATCTAACTTCAACGTTATTTCAACTTGTTATAGCCCTATTGTGTGCTTACTTCATTTTAAAGTCGGTGTTAACTCCTCTTAATAGTATTGAGAGACAAGCTGAGTCTGTGATTCAAAAACGCTTCGAGCTTAATCCTATTAAGCCCTTTACCACTGAATTACGTACTTTAGTTAATGCGATTAATCGTATGATTGAGAATATTCAGCGATCATTTAACGAACAAACTCAATTGGCAGAAACCTTGTCGCGTGAGGTTTACATTGACTCGCACACTGGGTTGCCAAATCGCCGAGCATTGTTAAAAAAGTTTGAGTCGATTCAAGCTGAATATGAACAACACGGAAACCGCTTTTATTTAGGCTTGCTGTCGATGACCTCTTTAAAGCAGGTGAATGACGATGAAGGTTATGGCACTGGTGATGACTATATTTTATCTGGAGCACAGCTTTTTAGTAAGCAGATAAACAGTTTACAAGAGTCGACCTTATACCGTATTTCTGGGTCTGAATTTGCCTTTTTGAGTTCACTTACTGAAGATGAAGCCAAAGAAGTCGATGAGCACATTGCTGAGAGTATTTTGATTGAAAGCTCATCACGTTTTGGTAATGGCTTTGCAAAACATAGCCTCACCCGCGTAAACCATCAAGAAGACTTTGCTGATGTCGTTATGCGTTTAGATAATCAGCTTGTTCATAATCAATATGCAGATAAGGCCAAGGGGCTCGTTTCTGCTCAGGGGATGCAAAAGAATCATTCGCGTGAAGAATGGGTTGGAATTTTGACTCAGTTTACTGAGTATTTCAAAAATGAAATTAACCATTCTAGCAGCAAAGATTTTGCCATTAAGTGTATTCCGTTAGATAAATTATTCGATTTAATGCTCCAGCCTGTAGTAGATGATAATCAATCGATTTTATATGTTGAGTCATTTGTTCGCTTTAAAATAGCGGGAGAAAATTTATCGACTTTAGACGTGTTTGCCATGGCTGAAAGATTGGGCTTGTTGCAAGATCTTGAACAAGCTGTTGTGTGTTTTATTTTTTATAAGCTGCAACACATTGAACACACGCGTGTGGCGATTAACATTAGCAACCGTGCGCTGCATAACCCAGTATTTACCGATTGGTTGTTTGATTTATACCAAAAATTGCATAAAACGCTTCCACCACTTTTGTATGAATTTAACGAGTCTGGTGCAATGCTTTCGCTTGAATCGACAGAGAAGTTTATTAGCCGAGCGAAACAATTAGATATTGATATTGCCATTGAACGTTTTGGCTCTAGCTTGAGTTCATTTTGCTACATTAGAAACTTAAACATTGATTACATTAAGATTGATCCTAGTTATGTGCGTGACATAGCTCAATCTGACACACGCTTTTTTGTTCAAACGGTGATTCAAATTTGTCATGGTATTGGCATTAAAATCATCGCACCACAGGTGGAATCGGTCGTTATAGGTGAACATTTTTCACTCATGAATATTGATGGTTTACAAGGTAATGGATTGTATGCTGTACGAAATTTCAGTACAATTATTCCCGTTAACGCAGCAAGTACATGGATCAGTGCATTGCAACTGAATAACTTTAGTCATTCGACAAATATCGAGGCAGAATAAATAATGCGCAAAAATAAATTAACCCTGTTATTGGTTTCAGCATTATTGACTTCGGGCATGTCTGCCGGCGTTATGGCTGAAGATACTTTAACCGCTAGTACTCAAAATACTCCAGTTTCAGATGCTGCAACACAATTAGCTAATTCTCTTGTTGCCGCTAATGGCGATGAAACATTGATAATCGAAGCATTAAAAGCTGCTGTTGCTGCAGGTTTGAGCTCTGATGACATCTTAGCTATTGCGATTGCTAATGGGATTGACCCTGCTATTGTTGCAGCCAATCTTGAAGATGCACAAACTGCCGGCGGCGGTGCATTTGGTGCAGCTCCAGCTCCAGGTGGTCCAGGCTTCGGTGGCGGCTCTGGCGGCGGCGCTGGAACAATATCTAGCAACTAATTTTTTAACGCGGTTTCGTTTTAATACAGTTTACATAACTACAAAACGAATTTGCTTTAAAACAAAAAACAGCGCAATTTGCGCTGTTTTTTATGCCTAAAATTCAATATATTCTTTAGCCGCCATACAGAATCACTATCCAATCGTCATCCCCGAGATCTGTTGTATGGTTCTAGCTGTTGATTAGATTTGGGTTCCTAGGTTCTAGGTTTCGCCCCACCCGCTCGTCATCCCTGAGAACTGTTATCAGGGATCCAGGTGTTGCTGTTGACCTTGTATAAAAGCAAAAAACCAACACCTGGATTCCGGCTCAAAAGCATTGCCGGAATGACGGAATAGTGGGCATTGTTTGTATGAAGTAGTGGTAAGCATCACCTACTAGCTTTGTATTGGGCATGTAACTGTAAGCCCCACCCGCACGTCATCCCTGAGTGCTTTTATCAGGGATCCAGGTGTTGCTGTTGACCTTGTATAAAAGCAAAAAGCTAACACCTAGATTCCGACTAAAAAGCATTGCCGGAATGACGGAATAGTGGGCGTTATTTGTATGAAGTAGTGGTAAGCATTACCTACTAGCGTTGTATTGGGCATGTAACTGTAAGCCCCACCCGCACGTCATCCCTGAGAACTGTTATCAGGGATCCAGGTGTTTCTGTTGACGTTGCTTAAAAGCAAAAATCCACACCTGGATTCCGGCTCAAAAGCATTGCCGGAACGACGGAGTAGTGGGCGTTGTTTGTATGAAGTAGTGGTAAGCATTACCTACTAGCGTTGTATTGGGCATGTAACTGTAAGCCCTACCCGCACGTCATCCCTGAGATCTATTATCAGGGATCCAGGTGTTTCTGTTGACCTTGTGTAAAAGCAAAAAACCAACACCTGGATTCCGGCTCAAAAGCATTGCCGGAATGACGGAGTAGTGGGCGTTGTTTGTATGAAGTAGTGGTAAGCATTACCTACTAGCGTTGTATTGGGCATGTAACTGTAAGCCCTACCCGCACGTCATCCCTGAGATCTGTTATCAGGGATCCAGGTGTTGCTGTTGATCTTACTTAAAAGCGTAAAAGCTAACACCTGGATTCCGGCTCAAAAGCGTTGCCGGAATGACGGAATAGAGGGAATTTAGCCTCGCCGCCGTCATCCTCGAATGCTTTTATCGGGGATCCAGCTGTTGTCTTGGCTTTACTTCAGTCGTCATCCTCGAGATCTGTTATCGGGGATCCATTCTTTGCCTTGTTGATGGTAAAAGCTGATTGATTTATATTTCGAGATCATCCCATTGTGGATTTTGCTTTTCAATCAATGCTATTTTCCATTCACGCTTCCAGTTTTTAAGCTGTTTCTCTCTTGTTATAGCATTATAAATATCATCAAAAACTTCGTAGTAGACTAATAAATTAATTGAATATTTTTTAGTAAAGCCATCAGACAAGCCATTTTTATGCTCCCAATTTCGTCTGATTAAATCAGACGTCACTCCAATATAGAGTGTGCCATTAGGCCGATTAGCCATGATGTAAATATATGATTGCTTGTCCATAAGCGTGTACCTGACTAAATGATAAATAAAATATAGCATCTAGTTAGATGGGTGCCTGTAAAAGCTACAAACTGGATTCCGGCTTAAAAGCATTACCGGAATGACGAAGTAGTGGGCGTTATTTGTATGAAGTAGTGGTAAGCATTACCTACTAGCGTTGTATTGGCCATGTAACTGTAAGCCACACCCGCACGTCATCCCTGAGTGCTTGTATCAGGGATCCAGCTGTTTCTTTTGACGTTGCTTAAAAGCGTAAAGCTAACACCTGGATTCCGGCTCAAAAGCATTACCGGAATGACGTAGTAGTGGGCGTTGTTTGTATGAAGTAGTGGTAAGCATCACCTACTAGCGTTGTATTGGCATGTAACTGTAAGCCACACCCTGACGTCATCCCTGAGTGCTTGTATCAGGGATCCAGGTGTTTCTGTTGACCTTGTGTAAAAGCAAAAAGCTAACACCTGGATTCCGGCTCAAAATCGTTACCGGAACGACGGAGTAGTGGGCGTTGTTTGTATGAAGTAGTGATAAGCATTACCTACTATCGTTGTATTGGGCATGTAACAGTAAGCCCCACCCGCACGTCATCCCTGAGTGCTTGTATCAGGGATCCAGCTGTTTCATTTGACTTACAGCTTGTATGATTTTATTACAGCAGTGCTTGTTCTATGTCTGCTATCAGGTCTTCTACATTCTCTAAACCAACCGAGATACGCAGAAGGTTGTCGGTGATACCGGCACTGAGTCTGGCCTCTGGAGTGTATGGTGAGTGGGTCATAGATGCTGGGTGTTGAATTAGGGATTCTGCATCACCTAAACTGACTGCTATGGTAAAGAGCTCGAGACGATTAACAAAGTTGATCGCGTCTTGCTTATTGCCTTTGAGTTCGAATGCAATCACTCCTCCGGCGCGTTTCATTTGCTTACCGATAAAACCATGACCTTGATGATGACTTAGCCCTGGATAAAAAACTTGGCTAAATTTAGGATGTTTATCTAAATATTCAGCTAGCACTTCAGCGTTGTCACAGTGGCGAGTTAATCGTACATCTAAGGTTTTTAAGCCGCGTAAAATAAGCCAAGCATCGTGTGGGGATATCACGCCACCAAAGTCTTTGAGTATTTCATATTTGAGTCGGTGCATGTGCTCGGCGTTACCACACACAATACCTGCGATAACATCACCATGGCCATTTAAGTACTTGGTAGCACTGTGGATCACCATGTCGATCCCCATGGCTAAAGGTTGTTGCAATAAGGGCGTCATAAAGGTGTTATCGACTATTGATACCAATTTATGGGCTTTAGCAACCTTGGCGATTGCAGCAAGATCAAATACTTGTAAATGTGGGTTCACTGGGGTTTCACAAAATATCACTTTGGTATTGGGCATAATAGCCGCTTCAATTGCTGCAATATCAGTAAAATCGACCAAGGTGCTGGTAATGCCTAAACGAGTCAGCTGAGTGGTCATTAACGCAAAGGTACAACCATAAACGGCTTTGGAAGCAATCAAGTGATCGCCTGCATGTAAATGGGTTAGTAGTGCACTTGATACAGCAGCCATACCTGATGCGGTTGCGGCCGCATCTTCTGCGCCTTCAAGCAACGCCATTTTGCGCTCGAGTTCTGCAGTGGTTGGATTACCTAAACGAGTATAAATATAGCCAGGTTCTTCGCCAGCAAAGCGAGCGCCGCCCTGCTCTACGTTATCAAATACAAATGTGGCGGTTTGGTAAAGTGGTGTAGTAAGTGAGCCAAAAGCTTCGCGTTGATGGCCGCCATGAATAGCTAGAGTTGCTAAATTCCATGTGTTGTTCTTGTTGTCTTGCATTGCTTCTCCCTGCGCCACCTTGTTATGAGTTGCTACCCTCTTTAGGGTAACTTTTTTATGGTGGTCGGGATTCAAGATACAGTGGAATAAAATATAACCAAGCGATTGCTAAAAAATAACCAAAACCAATAATGTAAAAACAATTTTACAAACCATTTGGTGTGGTGTTTTTAGTAAGAGGATTTTCTATAGTGCAGATTACCATGGGCAATAATCAAAGGTATTTTGCGCTAACAGCTTAAACCGCTAACGCAGATGATTAACAGGCAATTAGTGCGACAGTGATAACTTAAGCTTTTGCATGCCCTGCTCAATACTCACCAGCGGCTGATAGCCTAAATCTTGTTTTGCCGCGCTGATATCAAAGTAATGACTGGTTGATAATTGTCTTGCGACAAAGCGAGTCATGATGGGCTCTTGTTGTTTGTTAAGTAAGCCGTAGACTGTTTCAAACAGCACACCAGCAGCATAAGCAACAGATGCAGGGACTCGCTTGGTCACTGGCGGTAAATCAACGCAAGCTAGGATCTGGTTAAGCATTGCAGCCATTGTAATCGGTTGGTCGTTGCTTAAAAAATAGGCTTTACCGGCACTATTGGCGGCACCAACAAGGTCAACTGCCGCCAGAATATGTGCATAAGCGGCATTGTCGACATAAATCGTATCGACCAGTTTATCTTGGTGTCCTACCAGTTTTAAGCGCCCTGCTTTGGCCCGTTCGATCACTCGCGGAACCAGATGAGGATCATTTGGCCCCCAAATTAAATGCGGCCTTAAGGCGGTCGTTTTTAACATAGGATGATTGGCTTTTAATACCATGGCCTCAGCGATGGCTTTCGATTCACCATAGTAATTAAGGTATTCACTGGCATAAGGTGCAGATTCATTAATACCGTTTTCATCAACGCCAGCAAACGTTACACTCGGGGTGCTGGTATAAATTAACCTGTGAATATTAACCGCTTTGCATGCGTTGATGATATTGGCTGCGCCATCGACATTGGGCGAGAAATAACTTTGTTTACTGCCCCACACGCCAGCTTTTGATGCCACATGAAAAACTAAATCGCAACCTTGCATCGCCTGTTTTACAC
>Ga0208031_1000119_pt1 | contig 25561 bp, 21 predicted proteins | sample MalvirAntarct_38_FD_184252 | JGI IMG/M metagenome (GOLD analysis project Ga0208031, IMG submission 184252) | Marine viral communities from the Global Malaspina Expedition - Malaspina viral metaG Antarct_38 (SPAdes) (version 2) | ecosystem: Environmental > Aquatic > Marine > Oceanic | place...
TCTGATCATCAATTTTAACCGCATAGTCGGCAGCCAATAACGCATTCGAATATTGTAATGATGTCGGTGTATTGCCACTTTGCCACTGATCAACGTAAAAACGTGATTTAAAATAGTAGGCATTGGCCAAACCTTTCTGCAACAAAATTGGCAATAAACCCAGCAGAACAAAAATAATAAGTGCGTATGTCACACGTCTTGCAGACCAGGTCATCTTACTCATTCACTACCTCGCCTGTTCAAATAACGAACTAGAAATACTATCCGGCATTGCTGTCGTCATCGAATAAGCATAGTCCTCATCAACTAACTGACTTATGGCATCATAGGCTAAGGCTAACTTAGGCGGGCGACGATTTAACGAATGACAATCGGATGCAACAATCGAATACAGCTTGCGTTTAAGGATATATTCACTCAACTGCTGTGGGCTAGGCCCCATATCACCAATCAGAGATGCGGCGGTTAATTGCAACAAACACCCAGCCTTTACAAAAGGCATAATCCTATCCGGATGTACTTGCAACTCCCTGTTTCGCTCAGGATGAGCGATCATTGGCAATACATCGTGGGCAAGTAACCACTGGATCAGTTTATCGGTACCCGGTGGAATATGGCTGCTAGGCAGCTCAAGAAGCAACACATTTTTTTGCTGATGATGACCTAAAAAAGGCAGTTGCTGTTGTTCAATAAACTGCAAAATCTCGGGCGTAATACGCACTTCTGCAGCTACGCAAACTTCGATATTAAGATCAGTTAATGCTAATGCATCCGACAACACACCATAAGCGGAATGGATCGTTTGCAAGTTATTGTCAAAAACCCCTAAATGAATATGAGGGGTTGCCACCATACGAGTGACCCCTTGCTCGACGGCTAATGCTATCAAACCAAGGGCTTCATCAATTGATTTAGCCCCATCGTCGATATTCGGCAATATATGGCAATGTAAATCTATCATGCCTTAGTACTATCCTTGCCTGACTGGCTATTATCCTTTATGGAATTGTCAGCCCCATAGGCTTGATAGTAGCCATAATCACCTTGATAACGTTGTGCATCTTTAGTGTTAAATTGATTTAACACCACGCCAAACACTTTACTGCGGGCTTGGTTCAACTTAGCTAACGTTAACTTAATTGCTTCTCTACGGGTATGGCCGGCTTTAACAACCAATACTGTGGCATCGCACAAGGAGGTGATAATTAACGCATCACTAACGGCATGAACTGGCGGTGTATCGATAATAATTTTACCGTATTGGGTTTTAAGCTCGGTGATTAGTTCAGCAAACTGAGCTGATGCCAATAACTCTTGAGGATTTAATGGCACTGCACCCGCTGGCATCACATCCACATTAGGCTTAACATCTTTTACAATACAATGCTGTAGACTGTCGTTACCCGATAACACATTAGCAAGCCCTAGCTGATAGGTGGGTAACCCAAAGCGCATACCTAAGCTAGACTTACGTAAATCAGCATCGATAATTAACACTTTTTCCATGGTGGCATAAGCAAAAGCGATATTCATTGAGGTGGTAGTTTTACCTTCATTTGGATTTGACGAGGTGACTTCAATCGTAGCAAGTTCACTGCCCATGGCCATTAATGACATTGATGTCCGAATAGTTCTAACCGCTTCGGCATGTAGAGGTAAACTCGCATCATAAAAAGCAAAGTTAACTTCTTCGTAACTAGTTCCTTTTTCCGCTTTTGGTACATAACCTAACGCTCGTTGTGATAAGAGTTTTTCAACATCATCGCTGGTTTTAATGGTGTCATTCATAGCGTCTAGTACTAGTACCAAAACCATAGCAAAACCCAAGCTGGCCATAAACGCCAAAATAACAATCACTTTCTTTTTAGGTTTTCCAGGTATTAATGGTACGACTGCGCGATCAGTAAAACGTGCCACTGGTGAGTCAAAGTCCCCAGTAACCGCAGTTTCTTTTTGACGAGCTAAAAAAGTATCAAATAACTGTCTGTTAGTATCAACTTCACGAACCAATCGTTGATAATCAATATCTTTGGTACTTAAATTTTGAAATGCACCTTTTGCTTGGCTAAATTGCGCTTCTAATGCTTGCAATGTTTGCGCAGCAGTTTGAGCTTCATCCTCAATGCCTTGCACCAGTCGGCTTATTTGCTTGCGTAAATTTTGCTGGACCGTTTTGAGTTCAGCTTGGGCAGCTATCATTTTAGGATGTTTAGGACCATACACTTGTAGTAGTTCAGATACTTTACGTTCAACTAATATCACTTCACGTTTTACATTTTGAATCGACTGATGTGAGGTTACCTCAGGTAAGCTTTCTAAACGACTCATGTCTGTGGCACCGTAGCGTTTAACCACCGCCATAAAACTATCTGCCTGGGCTTTACGCGACCTTGCAACTGTAATTTCATCACTTAAACGCTCTAACTCTTTGGCATCTAGAGCTGTTACTCCCTCAACATCAATTAAGCCATTTTCAGTCTTAAATTGTTCTAATCTTTGCTCTGATTCATCCAGCTTTAAGCGTAAATCTTCTAAGCGTCCACCTAACCACACATTAGCTTTTTGGGTCATGCCCAATTTAGCTTCTAACTGGCTGACGATATAAGTATCGCCGATAGCATTTGCTACCTGTGCAGCAAGTTGTGGATCTGAACTTTGGTAACTAATATTCACTAATTGGGTTTTACGTACTGGAAATACATTAATATTTTGAGCAAAACTATCAACTAACCTGTGCTTGGCGAGGTCTTTACTCATCTTGCTATCAGCTGTAGCAACTTCTTTAGGAATAAAATTCAACTGTGATTTTAGCTCAGAAAGCCAGCTTGGAGGCCGATTAAAAGCCGGATGATTGATTAAATCAAGTTCGTTAAATACCCTCTCAGCAATACTGCGCGATTTAATAATCTCAAACTGAGTTAAATAATATTCCTGTTGGCCAGAATTAATACCATATACGTCATCAATTTTAATCGCCTTAGCTTGTTCCGACTCAATCAATAATGTTGATGAAGCATTATAAATGGGTGTCATACTAAGCACCACAAATATGCTTAATGCTGTCACCAATAACGAAAAAGTTAAGATACGCCACTTATAACGCAATATAGGTAATATTATTTTTTTTATGTCAATTAATTGCTCCATTTGCATAATAGAAGAATGAGCTGACATTGTCGGAGCTGGGTTGGCGCGTCTTTCTTGGAAGCTCATTAAAAAAATCTCTGTTCAATGGTGATGGTATCGCCAGCCTGAATAGCACTATTTATAGTACCGCGTTCAGATTCTACTTTGCTGCCCTCTCGAGAAATAGCGATTTTTTCTTGTGAGGCGCGCTCAGTAAGTCCACCAGCCAAGGCTACGGCTTGGTTAACAGTCATTCCGGGCTGGTAAGGATAACCACCTGGCTTTTTAACTTCACCATGGATATAGAAGGGCCGATATTCAACCATACCGACAAACACATTAGGCTCAACAAAATAATCACCCTTTAAGCCGCGATATACTATCTGCTCCACTTCTTTGATAGTTAAGCCAATTAATGTTAATGGGCCTAAAAATGGATAATTAATCGTGCCACTATTAGTGATTTGCGTTTCTAGAGTTAGTGCGTCCTCACCATAGACTTTGATAATAATAGTATCACCAGCCCCCAAACGGTAATTCTGGATTTCAGCGCGGGCCTGCATGGATTGCAACAGCAGCAACAATGCCATAACAGAGAAACATAATTGAACTAAATACTTCATGGGGTTCCTATAAGGTCATTTCTGCTTTAATAAAATAGATATTTCGATCATAAGAATATTGATTGTCTGTCGAATCAACCTTAAATATGTCGATCCCCGTGTTTAAGGTTAACCAACGGGTGACGTGATAATTAAGACCCAATTGGTATACTTTACTCTTATCTTCACGTTCGACACCGGTATAGTCATCGTTTACTTGCTTAAAACCAACAGAAGACGTGAATAATTCGTTCCATTCGTGATGCCACTGTATTCCATAACTAGTGCCTCTAATAAAATCACCAGCGCCGTTAGGATCTCGACTTGTTCTGCCGGTAGAAAAATCAAAAGCAGAGTAAGTTAAAGGCTTCCAGGTAACTTTTGCATCCCAAGACAAACCATTAAAATCGTCACGGTCTTCATTATCAAAACTTTTATTTTGATAACCGACTTTAATACTACCTTCGGTTGCAGCACTAGCCTGCCATTCAACACCAATTTGTGCAGTATTAGTTTGACTATCACGGTCTCCTGTCACGTCAACAACGTCGTAGATCGTATCCACATGTTGAAAGTCAAGAAAAATACTGCTTGCTGCTTGAGTATCATAATAAAACGCCGCTCCTAATGTGGTATCAGCATAATTACGGTACTGAGTAATAGACTCAAAATTACTGTACTCTTTAGTTAAATACTTAGCATTAGCTCTAACACGCGCAGGCGTCGTTTTGGCGCCATATTCATAATAGCCACCAATACTTGTCATATCATAAGTATTTGGTTCAGTTTGATCTATGCCACTGGAGCCTTCAAAAATACCGCTTCCTCGATCTTCATGACCAGAAATATATAAGGTCTCAAAACCAAAACGTCTAGACTGATTAACATCAACGTCAGCTTTACCCTTGACTAAAGCATCCAAATAATTATCATCACTACTGGAAAAGTAATCACCATACTCAATACCAGCATCCAGAGTGAAGGTTGTATCACCATCAATTAATTGTGCTTTCACAGCGGGCGTTACAGTTAATATCCAACTACTCAATTCATCCGCAGAAGCATTAGCACTGGTAATGTTGTCATCATATTTAAGACCGCTGCTTAAACCAGGCGTGAAATCAATACCAGACTCAGTACGGATAACACCAGCTTTTTCATCTGCAGCAAGGGCTGGATTAGCGATCACTATCGCAGCAACTACAGTAGCAATACAACTTAACTTATACGGTATATTCATGTTTTAAATCCTTATAAAATAAATACATGGTGAATAATTAACACCGACGCAAACGCGTCAATGCGTAAACTTTAAAACTGTTAATATATTCTAATTTTTGTCACTCAATCTTGAATGGATAACTCAAATATTCTCCGATAAGTATCAGCGTCATTATCAACACAGCAAACGTCATTCCTGGGGCTCCCGATCCGTCATTCCCGAGATCTTTTATCGGGAATCCATTCTCAGCTTCAATCTTTAAAACTCTATAAGATGATCCTAGGACATAACAAAATGACCTAAAATAAGCATAACCAGAAGGGAAAATGACACGCTATCGAAGTAACTTAAGCAAACAAATGACTAATAAACGTTCTTACCAATAAAACCTTTAAAAAAGGTCAAAAACACAATTTTAACATCCCACCAAAGTGACCAGCTACGGATATAAGCAAGATCAAACTCAATTCGTTTTTCCATTTTATCTAAGGTATCGGTTTCACCGCGCCAGCCATTAACCTGCGCCCAACCAGTAATACCAGGCAATACCTTGTGACGTAGCATGTAGTAACTGACTAACTTACGATATTCTTCATTATGCGACACAGCATGCGGTCTAGGACCGACTACCGACATATCGCCCTTAAGCACATTGAAAAACTGCGGTAATTCATCCAAGGAAGTTCTGCGAATAAATGCACCCACATTAGTAATACGGGTATCACCTTTGCGAGCCTGAGTAACCTTGTCAGCATTTTCGGTTACCGTCATCGAGCGGAATTTCCACACCTTAATTTTTCTACCATCTAAACCATAACGATCTTGTTTAAACAAAATGGCTCCTGGAGAAGATAAATAAACCGCTATCGAAACAGCAATTAATACAGGAGATATAGCGATAATCGCACAGAGACTAAAAACAATATCGAAGGTCCGCTTATAAAAACGCTTCATACCGTTAACGGGTGACTCAAACACACTCAATGTATCAATTTCGCCCACACAACCAATACGAGCATGCATAAGGTTTTTTAGTAAAAAATCAGGGGTAATTAATACATCAACAGTGCTATCGCCTAAAGCCAAAATAATGTCGGCAATACGCTTTTCAGCCAACATAGGCAAGCAAACATATAACTTATCAAGTTTACCTGCTGTCGCTAATGCGACCGCATCATTAATTGAACCTACTATTAACGATGCATCGAGATTCTCAATACGCATCGGTTCTCTATCGTCATAAAAGCCAACACATTCAAATCCTAATTCATCATGTTTAATAATTTCATCATATAAATGTTTACCTGTTACTGTGAGTCCCACAATAGCAACCTTTTGAACATTATAGCCTTTTATCCTTCGAATACGTTTTATTTCTCGAACTAAGAGACGCCAACTGACTAAAGAAAACACCGAAAGAAAAAACCAGCCCGCCATAGTTGCGCGTGAATAGACCTCGCTATATTTAAATAAAAACAGTACTAAGGTCATCAGTAAGAACGCTATAGTGACAGTAATAAAAACTAAACGACACATGGTCGAAAAACGTCCTAAACGCCATGAACGATATAATGCTAAAGACTCACCGATGTAACTATAAAAAAATAATACGCCAACAAGTATCAATAAATAATCTTTATCGAATACCTGACCGTAACCACGCATAATGATTAGCAATGAAACTGTAATGATAATGATGTCTATAACGCGTAACAAGAAATTAGAACGCGCACCGACAAATTGAAGTTTAGATGGACTATCCATTATAACCTCTTCTGAATAAGTTTAATCTTTTTAAAATAGGAAGATGCAATAAGAATGAGCTTTTAGGAAATAAAATAGAATAAATTAAAGCTTTCAGTAATTTACGCTCTTTTAACAACCCTACTATTTCCAAATACTTATATGCTCGTAAGAGATTTTTATTACGTGTAACTTGAGCCTCAATAGAGAATGTATCTAAATTATACATTTGATTAAACTTTCCATCAGAACTAAGTAATGTTTGTATATGTTGTAAACTTAATACACTGGATATTGAACCACCGCGAACATTATATATATAACCAATGTAAGGAACGACTTCAGCCGTAGCAGATTCAGCTAAGCAACTCGCCAAAAAATAATAATCTTCGCCAACTCTAACCTCTGGCCAGTATCTAATAGAGTGTTTTTTAACAAAGCTCCTTTTAAATAAAGGCTTTAAATAACCAGTTGACTTTGTGTTAGAAAAAACAAGGTTAGTATTAATTAAGTATTGAAGTGAAAATAAACCTAAAGGTAATTCTTTTTTACTATAATAAGGAGTTAATATATCCCCTTTATTATTTCTAACATAAAAATTATCTAAGATGATATCTGTCGCTTCACCTTTTAAAGACAATAACTTAGATAGACGGTCTGGTAACATTTCATCATCAGAATCAAGTACAGCGATCCACGTTCCATTAGCTGAATCAAATCCTAGGTTCCTAGCACCTCCTGGCCCAGTATTACTTTTATTCTTAATCAAAGTGATTCGAGGATCATTAATTGCTTCGACGACAGAAATAGTATTATCTGTTGATAAATCATCAACAACAATTACTTCGACATTGATATCTACTTGATTAAGAGCAGAAAAAATTGCTGTCTTAATAAAATCAGCTGAGTTCCAAGCAGCAATAACAACAGAAACGTCTACATTATGAATTACTCTAGTCATAGATACTTTTTAAATTTCCCTTTAGACCAAATACCATAAAAAAAACCTAACCCATGAAAAAAATCACAAATGCAGTCAAGTGTAGATCTTTTTGAACTAATAACTTTTATCGGAAAAAACAAAAAAGACTTTACGAGATAAGCTGAGCCTTTAAACAAACAAACCACTATGGTACTAACTTTAGATTTAGTGGCTGATTCAATAGTATAACCTGTTGCACCGTGTCTAAAACTACGATCAATAGCCCAAGATACAGTCATTCTAGAATCGACAACAATTTCAGATACAACAGCGTTACTATCCCAACAAATAACTGCTCCAGCCTTAGTTGATCGAAGAAATAGTTCTTTATCTTCACCACCTTGAGTTAGATTTTCGTTAAAGAAAAGATTTTTTTCTTTAAAAAAACTTAACTCCATAAGAACATTATTCGTTGCAGCCCATGATACCGTCTGCTCTTGGGTAAACTTTCGTTCAGAATAAATACTGGCGAATCTAAAGTAATTACTAGCATCAGATGGAAATATAGGAATTTGAGGTCCGGTTACAACATTAGCCTTACATGTTACTTGCGTCGTTAATAGACTATTAAGCCAATTACTATCGGGGTACGCATCATCATCAATAAAAGCTAAAAAATTAAAATCATGTTTAATTGCAAATTTTAATGCTGCATTTCGAGCAAAAGGAATACCAGCTCGAATCTCTAATGAGCGATTGATAATGAAATATGATGACTGATACCTATTGACCAAATTATTTATATCTTCTGAATGCTCTGATGTATTTTCTAAAATTAATAGTTCAAAATAAAAATTATCTACATTAAGAGACTTTAACTTTAAAACACATTCTTCTAGACTTTTCATTCTAGTGCCTACAGATAAGCAAGTTACAAGTACCTTTTTCATTTAACAGCTCTGGTTATGAGATAACTAAAAAAGGTTAATATTATGTCAAAAAAAACTGAAACCTTTGGTAAATCACTATTAAATAATAACTTGAAGCCTAAAAAATTAAACTTCAAAGCAAATTTAACAGAAAGATAAGAGTAAAATGAAAATTTTTCTTCCATTTTAGAGGTAACGACTCTATTAACTGATTCACTGAGATGAAACTCATTTTTTATCTTGTGATATAAACGATATTGATCAAAATTATTTCTTATTGATGAAGGTGTCCCCCAGTGATTACTGGAAGTAAAAATATTAACACCTTCACCATAATCAACTCCAACTTTTATATCTAAAGTAATTCTTTTACATTGAGATACAAGGTGAAGCCACATAAGATGATCTTCACCAGCAACAGTCAAAGTTTCATCGAACCTAAGACCATTAAGTATTTTGTGGCAAAAAACAATTGTAGATGTTTGACAAAAATAAGTCTCTATTAAATGTAAAAAAAACAGTTCAGAATCAAGTGTAAAAAAATTTGATTGATCTATTTTCTGGTTTAATAAAAAATTCTTTACGTATGGATTTTCAAAGAAATAACTTTTACCTTCATCAAAACGCTGATGATCACAAAAATAAAACTCACTGACATCTTCAAGACATAGTAAAGCTCTATGAATATGATCACTATGCCAAATGTCGTCCGAGTCAAGAAAAGCGATATAGTCGACATTTAAAGAATCAACTAAGTCTAAACCAACGTTTCGAGCTTTTGCAGGTCCAGAGTTTTTTTGATGGACGATTTGAATATCAATATGATTAACAGGCTTAAGATTTAATAAATCTTTATCAGGTTGGATTGGCGATTCATCGTCAACAATGATAATAGTTATTTTTAGCCCATCGATATTTTCTTGAAGAAAAATCGAATTTACTGCATTACGCAATAATCCTAATTTCTTTTGATAAAAAGGAATAATTACCGCTAAGTGCTTCATCCTATACCCCTAACAAGTTTACATTTTGAGCTTAACGCCTCTAGAGCCTTTGCAGAGTTAGCTTCAAAAATATTATCGGAACTTAAAAAAGCATCATCTATAGTAAATTTTGATAAAATATTTGCTGCATTTTTAATAAAAACAGAGTTAATAACTTTCAATTTATCTCGGACGAAAATGCTACGATTGCCAGTGGCTCTTAACCCAGACGCCGAAGACCATAAATCCAATATGGAAGAGTTAGGGCACTTATTAAAAGATAATGATAAATCCATGGACTCAGCCCAATCAAACCATTTATTGCGATGTATTTCGACTTTTGGCTGAATTGGGATCCATGGAACCCTTAACGTATCAGCAAGAATTACCCCATGCATTGCTTCTGATATGATAAAATCACAGTTTTTAATCCTAGCGAGTGTCCTTATTACATCTGGCTCTGTAGGATCTAAGTACTGAATACCGGCAACATGGCAAACATCTTTCCAGCAAGCACGTTGAATACTTTGATAGTGTGGCATAAAACCAATACGACTAATTTGCTTCGCTGCTAATTTATCTGTTGGTAATTGAAGATAACGAGTCAAAATCGCGGCATCAGTAATGACTTTAGATTTATCAATATTGAGTAACTGCGCCGTTCTGGGACCCCTAACAAAAGCAATATCCCAGCTACCATCATTAACGTTAGGGATTTTAGTGTAACCACCGTACCCAGACCCCATGACAATTTTCTTTGCTTCGCGCGGATAATGATCCCATAAAATTGAACCAACGCCTATAAATAGCGTACTTTCATCTTCATCAAAAAAATCTGGCTCAATTAAATTTCTCCACAAGTATTTATTCAATTCATCGCCAAAATTCGGCGGGTTTGATTCAAAAAAAGTTAATTTCAAAAAATATCCTTACCTAATTATTGTTAGAAAAGTAAAATTACCCGCAGATGGTATTATTTTAAACCGTCGGGAAAATAATTCTAAAAAAACAAAATAAAAAATCATCATTGAACAAGAATAAATAATGATATAAACATAAACATTATCAATACGTTCAACAATTAAAAAATAGTTAATACAATTAGCAAAAAACAACGATAACAGTGAGTTACACAAAATTTTAAAATATGAATACAGTGAGAAATCAATATATGTCCTCATTAATATAAATGATGACATATAGCTAATGAACTTAAAAAACACTAACGAGTATAAAAAGTAATCCATACTATAAGATGCTAGAACCATGTAAGTAGGAATTGATACAACAGCAACAAAAAGCTGAATCTTTGATAAAGAATTAGCGCCACCAGATAAAATAATAAAATTTCTTTGTGGAACACCTAAAGAAACAATTAATGCTACAGCACAAAAGTATTTAAAAATAACAATTGAGTCAATCCATTTTTTCGTAAACAAAATATTGAAAAATATATCACTAAAATAAAAAGCCAAAAAAATCAATGGCAGCATTAACCACCAAGTTATTGCAGTTAACTTTATGAATGAAAGTCCTTTATCTGCACCTACATTGTTAATATTTTTAGAGATTTTGCTTAGAGATATCTCATTAATTGTACTTATAAATATATCAACTATAATATCATAAAGACGTTTAGATAAATTAAAGTACCCTAATTCTTTAACCCCCAAAAAACTTCCCACAACAAAAGATTCTGCCTGAATAAAGAAATTAGTGAACCCATTAACCAATGTAACTGGCATAGCGAATTGATACATATCTTTAATAACTTCTAAATCTAAATGTATTATTGTTTTTGACTTAAATTTTGAGTATAAAAAAATAAAACCGAACAATGATATTGCAATTTGACTAAATACTAACGCCCAAACACCAAAGTTTAACTGTAGTAGCACATACACAGTAATTGCAGATGAACACGTACAAATCATTGTTCTTAAAGCCAGCTGAAAATAGAACTCATATTTAACACAAAGTGTATTGTAAACATTAACAAAGCAGTCAAAAAAAACTTTTAAAAATAACAAAACAACCATATTATTAATATTTTCAGAATAAAAATTGAATTTAAAAACATTAAAGAACAACAACATAATCAAAATAACAACAACTGAAACTAGCACATGAAACCAAATAACAGTTGAAACTATTTCCTTAGTTAAATCATCTATTTTAAATAAATTATCTCGCCATCCAGTAGGTAATAATGAAGAAGCCAAAAATATTAATGTTAATGCAAATGCTACCTCACCAAATGATTCCGGCTCTAAAATTCTCGCACTGTAAACAAAAACAATAAAGTTAAGTATCGGAGGGAAAAATTTACTAAAAAAAAGTGCAACTATCGACGCTTTACTTTTCATTAAAAAACCTAACTTTTATTTGTTCAGATAAGTTTTTCAAAATAAAAATGAACACATCTATTCTAGAAAATAAAACTATGACTGAATTGATAAAATGCTTTTTTTTAACAAAAGTATAAAACTCAATCCATTTTACCTTTTTATTAATAGAGTAATATAGTTTATAAAGTAACTGTTTTGAATTGTTGTCATAGTTAAAATCTTTAATTAAAATTAAGTTGCAATCTCTTAACAACCTTAAATCATCAACCGAGTGCTTTGCCGAAAGAGAGTCATCTCTGACCATAGCAACATAACCACATGCTTCAACGAGAATAAATTTAGCACCATGCGACAGTAACCTAGAATAAAATTCAAAATCCTCGCCTAATCTCATATCTTCTTTATAAGATAATTGATGTTTTTTTATAAAGCTTAGTTTTAAAAGAGGTTTAACAAAACCTAGTTCTTTTCTATATTCAGTTTTTTTTGTTATATTAGAATCAAGAAAATAATTAAGATCCACTATTTGAGGTTCTACAATATCTAACATTTTAGTTAAATCAGTTGAATTGCTATCTACAATTCTAAACTGATCATCGGCAATAATGTCGTAATCATCAGCATAAGATAATAATGTCTCAAAACGATTTTCAATTAAAAAATCATCTGAATCAAGTATAGTAACCCATTCTGTATCACAAATTGCGAGGGCTCTATTTCTTGAAAAAGACGGTCCCATATTTTTTTTATTAGATATCATTACCACTTTTTTTTCAGCACTAAATTTTTTATTAATGACTTCAAGTGTTCTATCTGTTGAAAAATCATTAACAACATAAACTTTATCTACCAAAGGTTGATTTATAGCCGATTCAATACATTTTACAATCGTTTTTTCACAATTATAAGCGGCAATAATTACTGAAATACTATTTACCATTAATAATTCTCAATATGATTTAGACCCAAAGACTTTAGATTAACGCCAAGGTGAAAAACTCCACGCATAAGCCAAAAATGAAACTTTTCATTATTGATGCAGAATAATAAACAGAGTAAAAAACAAAATAATAATTTGGAAAATGATATGAAAAACAACTTAATTCTATCTAGGAGACTGCCTGTACTTAGCTGTAATTGTCCAAATGATTGGCCCATTCTAAGCTTTCTTTTTAACATCCATGTTTTGGTTAGTCGGTTATCTGGCACCGGTTCTTCAACTATCGCCATAGGTTCATAGGCCAGCTTAGCGCCCTTTTCATACATCTTAAAAAAGAAGTCGGTATCTTCTCCGCCAGTTCGACCATAGTTTAAATTAAAATGAAGCCCATCCGCTTTAGCTAAATTAATGACAGTATTTCCTGTATAACCGGTTTTAATCTCATTTTCGACGAATACAGGTTGGTGTGAGTGGAAATCATTAGCAATAATCCATTTAGGTGTATTGTCTGGATACATAGCTTTAACTGGTCCAAATACTACGTCAGCATTATCTTTATCTAATCTTTTTAGCATTAGTGAAATCCAGTTTTTCGATGCAACTTGATCATCATCAATCGTAAAAAAAATTGGGCTAGTTGTATTATCTATGCACGCGTTCCTTGCAATTGAAATATTTCTTTTTGGTGCATGAATGTATTTTAATTTCAAACTTAACTCAATTGCTAAATTTTCAATATATTCTTTCGCTGCTGTAGTTTCATAATTATCGGCAACAACAACCGTAACGGTAATATTTTCAGGTAAAATTTGAGCAACAATAGACTCTAATGTAAGTCTAATTTCAGGCCTTTTATAAGTACAGATTCCAATACACACTTCCATATATAAATCCTATCTAAATAAAATATTGAAAAATAATTTACGACAAAATCCTGCTGACCAACCAAGATGCATAACCGCAGCACTGGGGCCTGACAAAATAATAATTAATTTTCTATTTTTTATTGACAAAAAAACACCATAAGCCAAACATATAATTAACCAACTGATAAATGGCAACGTAAATATTAGGCTTACAGGATATAACAGACCAAGTAATAATGCCGGTAAGACTGATAAAGGAATAAGCTGCCTAACTTTAGGAATAGTTTTATGTTTAATGACATTAGAAGCACGTCCAATACCATATTTATAATATTGTTTAAATAGTCCAGTAAAAGTACCACGAGGATAATATGTCATTAGAGTGGCCGATGTTAGCCATATTTTAAACCCTGATTTAACTAATCTGAAATCGAGCTCTGCATCTTCATTAGCAACAAAGGATTCATCATAACCATCAACTTGATTAAATGCAGAAACTCTCATTAATGCATGGTGTCCATGATCAACCCATAGCCCTTCATTTTTAATATTTCGATGTGCCGAACCACCATTACCTAACTTTGAGTTTTGTGTGACTGCAAACACTTTTTGCAAATCGGTTTTTCCAACGGTATCCATTGCAATTACGACGGAATCAGCATTAGTCATTTCTGCTGATTGAATAAGTGAAGTAATAAAGTTATCTGGGTAATCTGCATGAGCATCAATACGTATAAAATACTCACTATCAGTTCCGAAGAGCTTTACCGCTAGATTTACCCCAGCGCTTTGAATTTTTTTATCGTTATGAATCAGTCTGATATTTATGTTGTCAATTATGAAATCTTTAACGATTTTTTGGGTTCCATCAGTGCTCCCACCGTCGGCAACAACAATGAGAACACTCTCAATTTGACAAAACTGCTGTAATAGTCGACCGATATGGGCCGCTTCATTTAAACAGGGAATAACAACGAGTATTGTTTTTTTTGTCATCACTTAAACGTTCCTGATGAGTCCTTATGCCAATCTGCTAATGCTTTTACCAAACCATCATCAAATATCTTACCTTGTTGCACTAACCAGCCCGGATATATATTTGTCGACTGAACAAGTTTCATCACCCTATCAGGATGTATACCTACATTAAATGCGTTGAACAATCTAAAGGTTTTAGCCGCTAATAGAACAATAAACTTTGGTACCAGAACCGTTTTCACGTTCGGAAAATGTTCTTTTTTAAATGTTTCAATAATATCTTCTAGAGAGTAACCATGATGATAGGCACCATTAAATGTTACTTCACCACGATTAATTTCTTTAGCGTAAGAGATTGCTTCAAGAAGGTCTTTTACATAAATACAGGCTTTAATGGTATCTTTACGACCTGGGTAAATGAATATGCCTTTTGATAACAGTGTTGCTAGACGAGTAAAATTCCCACCTTCTCCATGACCAAAAACTACAGCAGGTCTAACAATAGTAATTTTATTGTTACTGTCTGAGCCCTGCCAGTCTCGATGTACTCTTTCAGCTATCATTTTAGAGTAACCATATGAAGATGTTGGTTTTAACTCTGTCGTTTCTATTTTTTGATCTTCACCTGGACCATATACTGATATTGAACTTGTAAACACAATTTCTTTAACATTGCATTTTGTCGCAAACTTACATATTTCAATAGCACCCATGATATTGGTCTCATAGTATTCATGATGCTCATGGCCAGGAGTAGTATGTATTGCAGCGAAATTGTAAATGATATCAATATTTTCAAACGGCTCTAAAGTCGACAAATCTCTAACATCAGCCACAATATACTCAACATTCTTAACAATATTTTTTGGAGGTTTGACATCAATTGATATAATTCTGTCAATAGTATTATCTAAAGAGTCAATTAAATGACTACCAATAAATCCTGAACCACCAAAAACAATCACATTTTTACCAATATCATTAAGCATTAATAATTCTCCTGCTTACAGAACTAAAGGAAATCCAAGCTAAACAAATAAGAAACTGAGCTAAGGTAAATTGTCTTAACAAAACAGCTTCAAGAAAAGACTGAGTAAAGAAAAAAAAGAACACGAATATTGATAAAACTAATAATGGGTCTCTAAATTCATAGGTTTTATACAGATTTTTAATAAGTAAAAAAAGACCTAAGACATAAGTAAAAAAACCAACAAAACCTAATTCAACCCATATGTTAATATACATATTATGAAAATTAAAACCTGCTCCAGATGGTACTTTCGCATATTCCCAAATATCTTCTGCAACAACATTATTTATAACAAAAACACTTTGATATCCTGAACCTAAAATTGGATTATCAGTAATCAAGTCTAAACCTCTCTCCCATATGTAAGTTCTTCCTGTTAATGTAGGGTCCTTCCCGATATCATACATAAATTCGTCAAAAAAATTTTGCATTAATGAATATATAGCTACCCCAATAACTAGGAAAATAATCGTAACGATAAACAAGTTAATATTCAGCCTTAAATATAATGTTATATTTTTAGTTTGATACCACATAAACAAATACATTAAAAATAATGACATAGAGACTGATAATGTTGTTCCAAATGATTTAGCCTTTAATAGCACCAATACTGAAAGCAATAATAAAAAACCACCTAAAATACGTGATGATTTTTGTTTTTTTTCTGTATAAAAAAACATAACAACACCAACACCAACACCAACAGCAGTATGTATAGCCAAATAGTTTTTACTTGAAAAGATTCCAATTAAACTTATTTCACCAGTCATTCCATTTAACGCAACACTATTAGATGCAAGGCTCGCAGCCATTGCAACAATAAATGTTAAAACCAGACAGTTAAGTATCAATTTTTTATCTACACGACAAATTAAAACAATTGAAAATATAGTTGTAAGTAATAATTGAACACCACCTCTTAAAGCAATCATTGATGTATCAGACCAAAAAGCTGATAGAATCGCAAGGATAGGGATGATCAACAAGGCTTTAAATCTTAACAATATCCTATAGCTTTCACTAATATTATTAATCAAAATAGAACCACCACAAAAAACAAAAACTAATGCGGCTAAAGTACCCAATATTGAATTAAAAACTAACGAAAAAAAGAAAAAAAATACAACAAAAACTAAGACCGAATCTGTTCTTAACAATTTATATTCATTCATGATTATTAATTTTTTTACTTGAATTATTTTAGTTAAAGAAATAGTATCAACGGAAATATATAATGAATTTGTTATCAAAATATGAAAAACTCACTATCTCAAAAAATTTCAACTGCTCGTGTGATATGTATTTTAAGTCTGATTTATGTACATTTCCCTCCACTATATGGCAAAATAACTGACGTAAATAACGGCACTGATTATTTAGTTATGTTAATAAGTAATCTTATAGGAAGGTGTAGTGTACCATTGCTCAGTATTGTTAGTGGTTATCTTATAGTTACTTCTATTTCAAAATATAAATACACTCAGTTATTAAAGAATAAAACTTTAACTTTATTAGTACCTTTGGGAGCGTGGAACTTAATATCTCTCACCAAAGATATACTTCTCGGCAACTCCCCATTAGACGACAAAAACATTCTAAACTACTTATTTTCTATATACGACACACCAGGAATTCTTCCATTATATTTCTTAAGAGATATATTTGTATGTGTAACTCTTGCATTTCTATTATTAAGATTAACTTCTGGGATAAAATCGATAATTACTATTCTTGTATTAATAGCGCTATCCATCTTCAATATAAATAATTACTTATTCATAAATGACAAAATTGTAATTTTCTTTTTCATTGGTATGATTATTGCCAATGAAAGCATGCGTATCGAAATATTTGAAAACAAAGCATTATTCATTGCTAGTATCATTTTTCTTACAATCTTAACAAACTTATTAATATTTATTAAACCTGAAAATTTATCAAATGAAGCTCAAACTATAACATCCTTAGTATCTAGATGTTTTGGAGCGATTATCTTTTGGAATGTGGCTTGTTTCTTAACCAAAAAAATTAATATTGGTAAATATAGTTCGGTTATCTTTTTTACCTTTTGCTCGCATACTTTAATAATTAGTAGTATATGGATTATTACAAATAAGCTTCATATTGAACCAATGACATATAGTTATTTGATACTTTTCATCATCAGCCCAGCCATAGTATTTATTATTTCATTGATGATTTATGAGCCTTTTGTTCGATTATTACCAAAAGCTCAAATACTATTGACTGGAAAGAGGTAATTGCTAGCATCTTTCTACGCCCAAAGTATGAACAAAGGTATATCCAAACCTCAATCTCAATCTCAATCTCAAACAGTACTTTGAGATAAAAACTTAAATCAAAACAGGGTCTTTGCTTAATCATTAAAGTTATATATTGAGCTTAGATCTAGCATACAATGTTATTATGTAATATTTACTGACAGAAAAGCACGCTACCGCCACTAGATTACAGCTTCCAGATTGCTATGACGCGTTTCAAATTGTCTATTTCTTTGAGGTTTAACGCTTCAAAACGAAGCAGTAGAAGGTCCCTTGGTAGATGCTTTTTAAAGCACTACTAACTGATTTTTGACTTAAGTACCTAGTTATTATTAAGTAAAATCAGTTTTACCCTATCTAACAGTTAGTTAGCACAAAGCTACTAACCCGAAGTGATAGGCTGGGATGCAGCAGAAAATAGTAATGATATGAGTTCACGTTGGAAATAAGCTAACGAAGCAAAATCTTCTGATTTTAAGCTCAACAATAGTTATTTGTGGCCTCATGCCTTATTTACAATTTCCTTCTCTACTATTCGTTTTGTCATCGTTCCTCTTATTGGCCGAGGATTATAATGTATACCGTAAGTTAATGACAGTTTTTTGACTATTTTAATTAAGCGTCACTTTTCCGCCGTTTTGTGCGTTATTTACCCGGATATTTCGTCAATAGCTGCTTTTTGAGCATGTTCTTCATTGGCATCGTTACAGACTAATCTGCGTTTGATTGCAACATGATTTTACTGCTTGTTAGCTACATGCTTAACTAGCAAACAAATTTATGGCGCACCACTTGGCCGCATCACCTAACAATTTGCACTTTAGTGGTGCAATGCAATATCATAATTTGTCACTCTTCCGAGGCGGTATAAGTGAAACCCTTTGTCACCAACATAACCAATAAAAATAAAACTAGAAGACTGTTTAATAACAATTAAATGTTATTCTTAATTTTATTACTCTATATTGACTATCGAAGTGACTAGGTTTGTCAGCCGCTTAATTAGACTGTTCAGTACCACATTCATGTCGAAATCGCCCTTGCCCCCCATCAGTTTAATCAAGTTGCGTGCCAACAAATTGACACGGTCAAAAAAACCATTCGCCTAATTGCTTTTGGGTTAAAAATAAGACTAAATGCACTTGTTAAATTTTTTCGCTATGCTGAAGCAGATTTCTGGACGCGTGATATAAACTTATGCAATACGTCATTTTATTGTCGTTTTGACGTTAACTAGATTATGATGTGCATAATTATTGCTACCATTTATGTATATTTATTACACTTAGCTAAATTTGCTCACATGATTAGTAGGAATTAACGTATTAAGTTTGTTGTGTTTGGTATGGATAAATATCGCCATTGGCTAGTGATGTCTGTGGTGTTTTCTGCTGTGTGCTGGGCAACCATCAGTGACGATTTGTTTACCGACGATTTCTTTAAACAAATTCAACAACGTTATGGTGAAGAAAGGCTAGAGGATTTTAGTGATTGGCGAGATACCATCGCTGAAGGAAGTGCGCTTAGTGACATGGATCGTTTACATTTAGCCAACCAGTTTGCTAACAGGCGTATCCGTTTTGTAAGCGATAACGATCATTGGCAAAAAAGTGATTATTGGGCGACTCCACTTGAATCATTAGGCAGTAAAGGTGGAGATTGTGAAGACTTTGCCATATTTAAGTATTTTACATTAAAGGCCATGGGGGTTGATGAAAGTAAGATGCGCTTGATGTATGTGCGTGCTTTATTGATAAATGAACCCCACATGGTGTTAATTTACTTTGAAGACCCAAAGGCAATGCCCTTGGTGTTGGATAACTTAAAAACACAAATTTTACCTGCTAGCCAACGCCGAGATTTAAAGCCTGTTTATTCATTTAATGGCCAAGGATTGTGGTTAGCAAAAGCGCAAGGGTTAGGCAGTAATAAGCCCACTAGCGGTGGCACTAAAAATTGGACTGATTTAGTCAATCGAATTGAAAATGGCGAATAGTCGTTACAAAGGATCTGGAGCAAACCATGTTTTCTAAAGAAATGTCGTTACGAGTACAGTTGTATCTCCTAATAGGCTGTTTATCGATTTTTAGCTTTGGCGCTGCGTTATACAATAACGTATCGAATATGCGTGGATATTTAAATGAGCAGTTGGCATCTCATGCACAAGGTGCAGCACATAGTTTAGGATTATCGATATCACCTTATATGGATGAAGAAGGCCTAGTAATTGCCGAAACAATGACTAATGCTATTTTCGATTCAGGCTATTATCAACACATTACATTTACCGATCTTGATGGCAAAGTATTATTTGAACGCACCAACCCTCAAGGTAACTTTGCTGTACCAGAATGGTTTATCAGTTGGTTTACGCTGCATCCTCCTGTAATGACCAGTGAAGTGAGTGACGGCTGGCGTATTGCCGGTAAACTGGAAGTGCAATCGCATGCGGGTACGTCATATAAAAGTTTATGGGATCATGCTGTTAGTAATCTAACTTCAACGTTATTTCAACTTGTTATAGCCCTATTGTGTGCTTACTTCATTTTAAAGTCGGTGTTAACTCCTCTTAATAGTATTGAGAGACAAGCTGAGTCTGTGATTCAAAAACGCTTCGAGCTTAATCCTATTAAGCCCTTTACCACTGAATTACGTACTTTAGTTAATGCGATTAATCGTATGATTGAGAATATTCAGCGATCATTTAACGAACAAACTCAATTGGCAGAAACCTTGTCGCGTGAGGTTTACATTGACTCGCACACTGGGTTGCCAAATCGCCGAGCATTGTTAAAAAAGTTTGAGTCGATTCAAGCTGAATATGAACAACACGGAAACCGCTTTTATTTAGGCTTGCTGTCGATGACCTCTTTAAAGCAGGTGAATGACGATGAAGGTTATGGCACTGGTGATGACTATATTTTATCTGGAGCACAGCTTTTTAGTAAGCAGATAAACAGTTTACAAGAGTCGACCTTATACCGTATTTCTGGGTCTGAATTTGCCTTTTTGAGTTCACTTACTGAAGATGAAGCCAAAGAAGTCGATGAGCACATTGCTGAGAGTATTTTGATTGAAAGCTCATCACGTTTTGGTAATGGCTTTGCAAAACATAGCCTCACCCGCGTAAACCATCAAGAAGACTTTGCTGATGTCGTTATGCGTTTAGATAATCAGCTTGTTCATAATCAATATGCAGATAAGGCCAAGGGGCTCGTTTCTGCTCAGGGGATGCAAAAGAATCATTCGCGTGAAGAATGGGTTGGAATTTTGACTCAGTTTACTGAGTATTTCAAAAATGAAATTAACCATTCTAGCAGCAAAGATTTTGCCATTAAGTGTATTCCGTTAGATAAATTATTCGATTTAATGCTCCAGCCTGTAGTAGATGATAATCAATCGATTTTATATGTTGAGTCATTTGTTCGCTTTAAAATAGCGGGAGAAAATTTATCGACTTTAGACGTGTTTGCCATGGCTGAAAGATTGGGCTTGTTGCAAGATCTTGAACAAGCTGTTGTGTGTTTTATTTTTTATAAGCTGCAACACATTGAACACACGCGTGTGGCGATTAACATTAGCAACCGTGCGCTGCATAACCCAGTATTTACCGATTGGTTGTTTGATTTATACCAAAAATTGCATAAAACGCTTCCACCACTTTTGTATGAATTTAACGAGTCTGGTGCAATGCTTTCGCTTGAATCGACAGAGAAGTTTATTAGCCGAGCGAAACAATTAGATATTGATATTGCCATTGAACGTTTTGGCTCTAGCTTGAGTTCATTTTGCTACATTAGAAACTTAAACATTGATTACATTAAGATTGATCCTAGTTATGTGCGTGACATAGCTCAATCTGACACACGCTTTTTTGTTCAAACGGTGATTCAAATTTGTCATGGTATTGGCATTAAAATCATCGCACCACAGGTGGAATCGGTCGTTATAGGTGAACATTTTTCACTCATGAATATTGATGGTTTACAAGGTAATGGATTGTATGCTGTACGAAATTTCAGTACAATTATTCCCGTTAACGCAGCAAGTACATGGATCAGTGCATTGCAACTGAATAACTTTAGTCATTCGACAAATATCGAGGCAGAATAAATAATGCGCAAAAATAAATTAACCCTGTTATTGGTTTCAGCATTATTGACTTCGGGCATGTCTGCCGGCGTTATGGCTGAAGATACTTTAACCGCTAGTACTCAAAATACTCCAGTTTCAGATGCTGCAACACAATTAGCTAATTCTCTTGTTGCCGCTAATGGCGATGAAGCATTGATAATTGAAGCATTAAAAGCTGCTGTTGCTGCTGGTTTGAGCTCGGATGACATCTTAGCGATTGCGATTGCTAATGGGATTGACCCTGCAATTGTTGCAGCCAATCTTGAAGATGCACAAACTGCCGGCGGCGGTGCATTTGGTGCAGCTCCAGCTCCAGGTGGCCCAGGCTTCGGTGGCGGCTCAGGCGGCGGCGCTGGAACAATATCTAGCAACTAATTTTTTAACGCGATTTCGTTTTAATACAGTTTACATAACTACAAAACGAATTTGCTTTAAAACAAAAAAACAGCGCAATTTGCGCTGTTTTTTTATTCCTAAAATTCAATATATTCTTTAGCCACCATACAGAATCATTATCCAATCGTCATTCCCGAGATCTGTTGTATGGTTCTAGCTGTTGATGTGGCTTTACCTCAACGAAGTTATCCTCAAACGCTTAGATTCCGGCTCAAAAGCATTACCGAAATGACGGATAGAGGGAGCATGACCAGTAATGATGAATAGAGAAATATTACCAGAGTGACGGATTGATGGGCATTGGCATTAGGGAACATTGTCACCTTGATCGCTGCGACCGATTTCCCGCCTATGTCACTCTGATTTCTTATTGGCTAGCTTAGTGCTTGTTCTATGTCTGCTATCAGGTCTTCTACATTCTCTAAGCCAACCGAGATACGCAGTAAATTATCGGTGATACCTGCGGCTAATCGTGCCTCTGGAGTGTATGGTGAGTGGGTCATAGATGCTGGGTGTTGAATTAGGGATTCTGCATCACCTAAACTGACTGCTATGGTAAAGAGCTCGAGACGATTAACAAAGTTGATCGCGTCTTGCTTATTGCCTTTGAGTTCGAATGCAATCACTCCTCCGGCGCGTTTCATTTGCTTACCGATAAAACCATGACCTTGATGATGACTTAGCCCTGGATAAAAAACTTGGCTAAATTTAGGATGTTTATCTAAATATTCAGCTAGCACTTCAGCGTTGTCACAGTGGCGAGTTAATCGTACATCTAAGGTTTTTAAGCCGCGTAAAATAAGCCAAGCATCGTGTGGGGATATCACGCCACCAAAGTCTTTGAGTATTTCATATTTGAGTCGGTGCATGTGCTCGGCGTTACCACACACAATACCTGCGATAACATCACCATGGCCATTTAAGTACTTGGTAGCACTGTGGATCACCATGTCGATCCCCATGGCTAAAGGTTGTTGCAATAAGGGCGTCATAAAGGTGTTATCGACTATTGATACCAATTTATGGGCTTTAGCAACCTTGGCGATTGCAGCAAGATCAAATACTTGTAAATGTGGGTTCACTGGGGTTTCACAAAATATCACTTTGGTATTGGGCATAATAGCCGCTTCAATTGCTGCAATATCAGTAAAATCGACCAAGGTGCTGGTAATGCCTAAACGAGTCAGCTGAGTGGTCATTAACGCAAAGGTACAACCATAAACGGCTTTGGAAGCAATCAAGTGATCGCCTGCATGTAAATGGGTTAGTAGTGCACTTGATACAGCAGCCATACCTGATGCGGTTGCGGCCGCATCTTCTGCGCCTTCAAGCAACGCCATTTTGCGCTCGAGTTCTGCAGTGGTTGGATTACCTAAACGAGTATAAATATAGCCAGGTTCTTCGCCAGCAAAGCGAGCGCCGCCCTGCTCTACGTTATCAAATACAAATGTGGCGGTTTGGTAAAGTGGTGTAGTAAGTGAGCCAAAAGCTTCGCGTTGATGGCCGCCATGAATAGCTAGAGTTGCTAAATTCCATGTGTTGTTCTTGTTGTCTTGCATTGCTTCTCCCTGCGCCACCTTGTTATGAGTTGTTACCCTCTTTAGGGTAACTTTTTTATGGTGGTCAAGATTCAAGATACAGTGGAATAAAATATAACCAAGCGATTGCTAAAAAATAACCAAAACCATTAATGTAAAAACAATTTTACAAACCATTTGGTGTGGTGTTTTTAGTAAGGGGATTTTCTATAGTGCAGATTACCATGGGCAATAATCAAAGGTATTTTGCGCTAACAGCCTAAACCGCTAACGCAGATAATTAACAGGCAATTAGTGCGACAGTGATAACTTAAGCTTTTGCATGCCCTGCTCAATACTCACCAGCGGCTGATAGCCTAAATCTTGTTTTACCGCGCTGATATCAAAGTAATGACTGGTTGATAATTGTCTTGCGACAAAGCGAGTCATGATGGGCTCTTGCTGTTTGTTAAGTAAGCCATAGACAGTTTCAAGCAGCACACCAGCAGCATAAGCAACAGATGCAGGGACTCGCTTGGTCACTGGCGGTAAATCGACGCAAGCTAGGATCTGGTTAAGCATTGCAGCCATTGTAATTGGTTGGTCGTTGCTTAAAAAATAGGCTTTACCGGCACTGTTGGCGGCGCCAACAAGGTCAACTGCTGCCAGAATATGTGCATAAGCGGCATTATCGACATAAATCGTATCGACCAGTTTATCTTGGTGTCCTACCAACTTTAAGCGCCCAGCTTTAGCCCGTTCGATCACTCGCGGAACTAGATGAGGATCATTTGGCCCCCAAATTAAATGCGGCCTTAAGGCGGTCGTTTTTAACATGGGATGATTGGCTTTTAATACCATGGCCTCAGCGATGGCTTTCGACTCACCATAGTAATTAAGGTATTCACTGGCATAAGGTGCAGATTCATTAATGCCATTTTCATCCACACCGGCAAACGTTACACTTGGGGTGCTGGTATAAATTAACCTGTGAATATTAACCGCTTTGCATGCGTTGATGATATTGGCTGCACCATCGACATTGGGCGAGAAATAACTTTGTTTACTGCCCCACACGCCAGCTTTTGATGCCACATGAAAAACTAAATCGCAACCTTGCATTGCCTGTTTTACACTAGCAAAGTCGCTAATATCACCTTGACGCATATCAACCCCAAGTTTTATAAGCTTAGGGTAATGACTTCTGGCAAAACCGACAACCTCAATTCCCGCGGCTAATAAACGCTGACAAATGGCGAACCCAAGAAAGCCACCCGCACCGGTCACAAAAACTTTGCTGACCGATTGCGCTAACTGCTTCAATGCCGCTTGCTCCAAAGGATGTAAGTCTGCCAAATCCATCGTTATTCTTTCCATTGCTTTTGGGCCCATATGGCGAGTTTTTCTCTGAAGATTTTCGCATTATGACGTACGTCGACAGGGAAATCTGGATGAATTAAAAAGCGCCCAATGCCTTCAGTATGTGGATACTGCTGAGCCAATGCCATTAGCTCCTGATAAAGGATCTTAGAGGTTGAGC
>Ga0208031_1000124_pt1 | contig 24637 bp, 18 predicted proteins | sample MalvirAntarct_38_FD_184252 | JGI IMG/M metagenome (GOLD analysis project Ga0208031, IMG submission 184252) | Marine viral communities from the Global Malaspina Expedition - Malaspina viral metaG Antarct_38 (SPAdes) (version 2) | ecosystem: Environmental > Aquatic > Marine > Oceanic | place...
CTGAAGGAGTTGTTGCCATTGCACACTTGTTCTGTAAGTTTTCATCACCTGCTCCAAATTTATCATTGAGCAGGTATTCTTAGATAATCAGAACATCGATACTAGGTGTACTTCGCTAGACGCTTACAATACACCGGTCAATTTTGACGGTGCACTTTGCTTATTAAAGTTAAATGTTAATGGCTATTATTATGGTTCAATATATATACCCATTAGATTCTAATTGCCGTTTAAGCTTTTGCTCCCACCACAGAATATCGGGTACTTCGGTCTTAGGGTCGATGGACTCAATCCAGCCAACTAACGCTGAATGATTAGTTTTTTGGCTAGCCATTCCTAGTAAACATATCAATTCTCGGCCTGCTGGTTGACAGTAAAAACGTTGGCATAAGTAATAGGCAAGGTTGGTGCATGTATTACGATTCATATCTTTTTCTCCTCGATTTTTTGATTTAAAAATGCTTCGAATGCACTACCGTCTCGACGAGTTAAATTGGGCACATATCGCGAGTAAACCGTAAACAACATATTGGTATTAGCATGGCCCATTTGCCGAGCAATCCACTCAGGAGACTCGCCAGAAGCGAGCCACAACGTAGCTGCTGTATGACGGCTTTGATAAGGATTTCGCTGAGGGATCTTGGCTATATCCAAAGTCGGATACCAAACGCGATAAGACATATTTTTATTATTCATGGGCATGCCACCAGCTGTTTGAAATACAAAGCCTTTACCAGTAGACTTTTTTGCATGTTGGGTTAATGCTTCAAAAACTAAATCATTCATATCGATCTCTCTTAGCGATGTTTTAGTCTTTACGGGACCCAGCTTATTTCTCACCCAGGATCCGCGGATTAAAATTTGTCGTTTAACAAAGTCAACATTTTCCCATTGTAAGCCGTCTATCTCACCGGTACGCATACCAGTAAAAAAACGTACTAAAAAGTAACAACGAAAATCAGGCCTAACAAAGTCTAAAAATTTAAACACTTCATCAAGCGTAAAAGGGTGAACAGGCTTACGATTTACCGGTAATGGTTTAATAGACTTCCAAGGACTCACAAAATCATATCGCTCAGATGCATCATTTAACACCACCCGCAAAGGTGATAAAATTTGGTTGATACGAGAGGCAGATAACGATTTCCCAAATACTTGGCCATCGACTAAATCCGCCCTAAAATTTAATATTTCGGCCTTAGTGATTGCCTGTATGTTGTGATCACTAAATCGAGGAATAATATAAAGTTCTAAAATATCTTCGATTGTCCTTAACTGCGATGGACGCCACTCAGGTCGCTTTTCCAATAGCCATTGCGCTACAAACTCGCTAACGGAAGGTGTTGAGTCGGCTTGTTTTATTGCTGTCATACGGTCGTATTCTTGAAACTTTTTGACCTGCTTACTGTTAGGGAAGTGCCGAGCGTATTCAAATTGATTCAAATGTATTTCGGCCTCAATTCGCTTTAACACTGCGGTAGCCCTTTTACGGTTTGCGGCATTATCTTCAAGGGTTGTCATCTCCCGACAACGTATACCTCTATACCTAAAATCAATCTGCAACTTATTGCTTCGTGTATTTATAGTCCCCATCTAATCGCCCTCCTCTACTTAGTAGGTAAGATGTCGGAGTAACCGAACAACATTAACTGTTCAACACTTTCCCAAATAAATAAAATTTTGCGGCCACCAAATGGTCGGATGTAATGCACTCCTTCGAGTAAAATGGCATCTTTCAATTGATCGCGAATCGTTCTTGCATCATATTTAATGCGTGCAGAAAGCTCTTCTGCTGTTAAATAAGTATTAGACATAATATACTCTCCGATAGGTCATTTGATTCCATAGGAAGCCCCTTTAACCTCCTATAGAACAAATTTATGCTCATTTATTATCTTTTGCAAGCATTTTTAACCCGCAGGAGATCATTTTGTTTTGTGGGAGTGTATTTTGAAGTGTAATCTTTCAAGGATTCTCGGAGAAAAACGGTTAAAAGTTTCAGATGTTGCCAGAGACACTGATATCAATAGAGGCACAATAACTCGCCTTTACAATGACACCGCTACTCGAGTTGAGCTTGATGTCATTGAAACGCTTTGCAAGTACTTAAATGTAGAGATCGGTGAGTTGTTAGAGATACAAGATTAGAACCAAACTCAGTTAGACTATGCTCTAAGGAGCAACAATGACAACTAGCCATCATAAACGTAACAAGCTAGAAATCGCGATAGACCCGTTTTTGTCTCAGAACGAAAAAGACTACCTAGTTCCCTTATTATTAGGTTGGTCGGGTGGCGCTGAAGCAGCTTTAAGCTGGTTTAAAAGCAAACCATTGGCGGCTTACGGAAATTTAACGGCCCAACAATTATGTGAATCAGGTAAAGCTGAAAGCTTCGTTGAGTATGTTAAAGGGTTAGAGTTGGGTGGTTTCGGATGAGCTATGCCTTAAATAGGTAGACGAATTAACAGTTCAGCATAATGGTAATATTAACAGACTATCTATAAAGGATTTGAGGAAGCTGCACTATAAGAACTTAGAAAATGAAGAACTTAGAAAATGTGCAGAAAACTAGGGGGGAGAACAGCACTATTATAAATATTTAGCATTAAAGGTAATGACTATTACCTGTCATTGAAGGATATACAGATTGATGTTATACAAAAATGAATTTGGTGCAGATTTTGACTTAGGATTTAACTTAAGCGATTACCCCTATCTTAAAGATAAAAGTTGGCACAACGATGTTAGTCCAAGCTTTTACTTTAGCATCGGCTCACAATACTACGTCTTATGGATTGATCATTCGGATCCAACTGAACGTGAAGACTCAAACAGCCGTTACTTAATCCAAGAAGCTACGAACGAAGGGGATGAAACACATCCAGAAATATATAGCTCTGACGGTGACATAGTATTTGAAAGCGAAAATACCATAGAACTTAACAACTTTTTATCCTCCACGTTTTCTCTCTCAGGAAAATCCAGTAGTTAATTGTGCCTACACAACCTTACTATCGTTTTAAGGCCTGGACTTCTGTACGCTTTTTATTTATCATTGAAACAAATAAAATATATAGGTTTTTCCATTGAATCACATTGAATTATTTGCAGGTTGCGGCGGTCTCTCATTAGGGCTAGATAAGGCAGGTTTTGAGCTGCTACTGGCCAATGAACTTTCACCTATGGCAGCGGAGACTTTTGCTTACAATTTCTTCAATGAAGACTTGGAAGAAAAAGCTATTCAAAATAGTCCATCTACAAATTCCTTATGGATTGAAACCCAGCATCTAGAGTTGAAAGAAAGGCTGCGGGAGAACCCTTTTAAAGCAACGTCTGAATACAGTGACCTTACGAGTTTACCTTCTTGGGCTTCGCTTGAGGGTAAGTTACTTGTTGGCAGTATTGTTAAGTTAAATAGCCTACTAGATAGAACTCCAGAATTAGTTGAGCAGTTACGAAACGGATTTGGCAAAGGCTTAGATTTAGTCTCCGGTGGCCCTCCATGTCAAAGTTTTAGTATGGCTGGTAAGCGTGAAAAAAATAATGACAAAAATACTTTACCATGGGAATTCGCTAATTTTGTAAAGCATGTGAAACCTAAAGTTGCACTCCTTGAAAATGTTACAGGTATCTTACGAGCATTTAAAACTGAGAATGGCGAAAAATTTCATGCTTGGTATGAAGTAGCAAAGCTTTTTGCATCTATCGGATATGTACCATTGTGCTTGCATATAAATGCAAGATTTGTAGGCGTCCCACAAAATAGACCAAGATTCATAATGATTGCGGTTAGACAAGATTGCCTCGGGGCCTATCTTGAACGTTGTGATGCTGAAAATGCTGAAATCTGGACACAATCACATTCATTTTATAACTTAGTACAGACTCATCAAGAGTCTCTACCTTTTGGCCATTTAGACTACATTGATGTAATGAAAGATAAAGATGTTCAAAAATTCTCCAATACCTTCTTATCGCCATTTACTACATATAAAGGACAAGAAGTATCAGTACAAGATGCGATTGGAGATCTAAAGATACACAATCCTGATGATGAATCTCAATATATAAAACATCTAAATAGGACATTTTCTAGCTTAAAGAACCACCCTAAGTATCTGAACCATGAGCTAAGAAATAACAGTCCTTTAGTTCAACGTCGATTTCGGTTGTACCAAGTATTACAACAGCTAAACGACAGACCTCTCACTAAGAATGTTTTTGACATTCTTAGAGGTAACTCCGATTCATTAGGTGAGGAGAGTTGGGAAAAGTTATCGGAGTTTAAGTATCTCCACGACAATGGTGAATTATACGAGTTTGGCTCAAAAGTTAAATTAGAAAACTACTTAAAAGCCCACCCGACGAAAAAGCAAACACAAAAAGCTTTGATAGCATCTAAGCCTGCACCTGCTGCCCTATCTATTCCGGACGATGCTTGTCACTATGATGAAAGTGAATTACGGGTGCTGAGTGTAAGAGAAATGGCTCGTATACAGTCTTTCCCAGATAATTTTATATTTCGTTCCAAAGTTACAACTGGTGGGCAAATGAGAAAATTCCAAGTCCCTCAATATACTCAAGTTGGAAACGCAGTACCACCACTACTAGGTCTCGCACTTGGCAAAGTGATTAGCGAATTTATATAAACTGAAAGGCTGAGTGGAGAGCTCAGCCATTTCATCAACTTAGAGCATGAAATAATTTTGGTTTTTTAACATTGTCGATATTTCATTCGATATATCTTTATGCCATCCATTTGGATAACGGCTATGACTAGTAGAAAAGTTATTTTGAATAATATTAAAAATATTCGATGCAATACCTTTTTGAGAAGGTAGTCCCCAATAATTACCTCCAGATAAGTTTTTTACTCGCATAACAGAGGTTGATGTAGGCTTAAATTTTTCAGGTTTAACAGTGGGTACAGTAACAAATGAGTAAGTAAATTTACTTAATTTAGTGTGACTAAAACCATTACTCCCCACCCTAGCGTTTGTTGAAAAACCACTTGAAGCATAAATCAAATCCCATAACATCGGAATTTGCGCATTATCATTCCAATTGGTTTTACATTGAATAATCCCTAATTCTGTTTCTATAAATTTCGACTCAATAACTGTACTCAACAATTCCATTAACTCACTATGCTTACCCGTAAATGCTACTGATAGAGTAGGATCATCAGGAAAGGTAATAGCTAAAAGATCACTCTCTGTATTTGATGCGAAATTCCCATAATTCACGCTAATAGCATGAGATATACTAGGCGGAATATTAGCTTTTTTAGATTTTATAACCACTGTATTACTGCCGAGTAAACAGAGATTCAAATACCAGCAAATAAGTGCTTCCCAAGCAGCTCCACCTCCTGATACATCAGACTGATCGCGCCCTGAAGAAGTTGTTTTGAATATATTGTAGAGTTCGTTACCTATTACTTGTAATTCTTTTGCTGAAGGCGTCTTACCGTTTGTTATTTTTTGAAAATGAGGCTTCCAGATGGGCCAGACTTTCTTCATTGTTCCTAATGAAAGTAGCTCTGTTACTACCACTTTGCGAAGTTGCTCTACAGCATTCATTCTTACTGCTCCTAATAAGAGACAACATGTGTCCTTGTTAATTATTTATTATAAAGAATATTCAAATAGCATCTTTATTAATTCAGTGTTCAAGACTAGTGTGACGTTACAAAAATCAAATAGCCTAAATATTATTTTTACTATCTCAATTATTTAAAGAAATTTTCAATTGTCTGCTTGGACGAAATCAGAGCAAGTCTTGCTGTAGCCCTTGTGCAAGCAACATAAAGGTCTTCAAGAGAAAACGCTACCTTCTCACCAGGCATACTTACATCTACTACTATTACAGAAGCGGCCTCAAGACCTTTGAATGACTTGATAGTAGAAAAGAATACTGTATCTTTCTTACCCAGATCTTTAATATTATTGCTTAAACTAAGGCCATGCCCATTAGTTTGCCCCTTCATTGATGAGTTCTCATATTTATAGGGGCTTAAAATAACGACTGAACCTTCCCCGCTCCATTGCTTCGCAAGCTCCCACGCAAGCTTGGATTGGTTTCCAGCATTCATAACTACAGGAGGAACACCAATAGGCATCCCTGGCATTGACTCAATTCTGAAGCCTACACAACTATTAGATGCATCATTAATTTTCACGGTATTTCGACAATTATAATGAAGATGAAATACAACCTCAGCCCCGATAGGCGTACCACTTCCAGCACTATAAAGGTCTTGTTTCCAATCAGCAAAGAAAGCCCATTGTCCATCCTCAGAACGCAACTCAAGCAACGCAATCAATTGTTCCTCTGAAAAATCCTGTCCTTCATCCACAATAATTGCATCATATTTATCAAGCACATCTGCTTTATCCATTACAAAACTTGGTAAAATATCCCTATAGAAACCAGCCTGACCAACCATATTTCTATTCTCTGGACATTTTTCAAAAAACAGCTTGTCAACGTTCCATATGAAATCAGCATACTCAGGATTGTTAAGACACAGTGATTCAGCCAATGCTTTGTTGTAACAAACATAAACAGCACTTTGCCCTTGATCCACTAGAGCTTTCAGACGCCACAAAGCCAATATAGTCTTACCTGAACCTGCCGGCCCTATAACTGCAACGTTTGGCAATTGAAATAAACCTTTCAAACTAGCAAACTGCTGTCGAGTTAATTGCTCAATATTGTTTATATCGCTAGACACGTCTTCCTCAGTGTCTACTTTCTGAATATGGAACTTCCTATCTTTTAATTGGTCAATTATCGTTTCTACAACTAGGGGGGTGAAGTGGCTGGAATACTTCCCTCCACCACGCTTCTCTAAAGAATTCCTTATTCGCGTCGCTAGTTGGTTCATATGACGATGTGTTGCAAGAGTAGACTCATCAAACATATCTGGTAAAAACGGTGCTTTTCCTTGTGGATACACAACAAGATAGGAAAAAAAACCAGGGAAACTCTCCCATCTTTGTTTGCTATTAAGTACACCTGTCAAATCATGCATATTACGTGTAGCTTGCTCTGGAGGTGACTCTTTCAAATTTAGCCAAGTTCCATCACCTTGCTTACGCCTCCAAATACCGTCTTCGTTAACTTGAAACTCTTTAGAGCCCTTCACTTCAACAACAACTAACCCTAGGTTAGGAACCAAAATAACGATATCTGCCTCTCCATCACGGACATAGCCATTTTTATTAAGCGTCCACATGACACTTGGCATAACAACCCAATCGGCTGGTAGTTGATGTTTGAGTGCTTGTAATACTTTATTCTCCCAAAATTCAACAGACATATTTCCAATAATTCTCGGCATTCTAGATAGTTCCTTTATTCAGAGAGACGGGCAACAAATGTAAAACCTTCAACATCCTTCTTTGACATAAAGCCAGGCTTACTTGAACGCAATCTTGGTATTGGTAAGCCCTTTTTGCATGAAGCAGTAATAGGAATGAGATTCCCACAGGGCTTTGCTGCCAACCAAACTTCTTTATCATTGAGTTGATTAATAAGAAGAGGGGATTCCTTACACCAGATCTGACTAGCAAATAAAAATGTATCGCCGACAGCTAGGGCATTAAAATCTTCTAAATTAAGAACAATATCTGACAAAGATGATGTCATTGACTCGCTAGCGGCCTCTGAATTTGGAACAACATCCTCAAGAGTAAAGAGTTGCTGGTCATTTAAATTTGAAAATACCCATATCATCCGACGAGATAAGTTAAACGAGTCTATACGCCTAAGCGTTGTACACTCATGTTGATTTGCAACTCTATGAGCTTCTGCAATCGCATTCAATTTATTAGCGACCCCATCCCAAAGTGGATGAACAACAACATTAAAAGTATGGCCTTCAACCCAACCATGTATGACACCCTCATGGATAGGTATCCCCATTGGAGATAGGTCATTTTCAAACCATTCTTCAACTAAAAACTCAGCTAATTCAGGCCAACCTCCCTCCCTACCAGATGGAAGAGCTTTTCCACCAATGGCACGATCTAAGCCAGGTTTATATTCACTATCTAGCATTGAAGCAAGCAACTCTATACCAAGTTGCCAGTCCAGAAGACCATGTACTTGACGATTCCTGAATCCTCGTAAAAGTAAGTCCGGGCTACGCCATTCATTGCCTTTTTCAAGAGACCGCTTGATCTCCTCACGTATATGCCTTCCCATAAGAGCTGCTTCACCTTCACCAAACAAGCACCCTCTTAAAATAGACTCTAATCTCTCGTGTGCAGTATCAACTAAACCTGCACCATTCGGATGGGCATCAGCCAAATACAATTCTCCTCCATTTGGAGTATGTAATGCGTGAACTGATGCTATCTCAATATCCATAGAGTCCACATCTAGTTCTAAAGCAATCGCTCTTTGTAAGATAGTTGCAGCCGAATACCATGCAGCCCTACGACGAGAAAGGCGCGACTCGTTAGGCCCATCAAAATATTTTAAACCATTAGCATCTTCCATCCTAATCGCGACTATGTCTGTAGTTTTAGCGGAGGTCAGCGCTACTCTGAAATCCGGAGTTTTATCATTTGTTTTCCAGATGGATTCTCCCTTTGCGTGATACCAACCATTCTCGCGTATTTCCGAAACCTCTTGGAAACCAAATCCTTCGCCTAAATTAGTATTGGTTCGAAATACCTGACCGCCAGATTGCATTTTTGTACGTGTATTGCAAGTAGAGCGGTAACCATCAGCACTTAGTTTTGGGCTCATAATTTCTGTTCGTCCAGAACGACCACGATGCTCTCCAGCACCTAAAGCTGGTTTGGTTGTGTTCATATCTGTTGCAAATGCTCTAGGTGAAACTGCCATATAAGTTATGGCACCTTCAAACCCACAACTAGGATTAGGACAGATAATTCCCTCTGGCGGCATAGTCAACCAATCTGGAACCCATACACCATCTGGACTCTGGTGTGTTTTTAGGTCCGATATTTCAACCTTCTCTACGTGCAAACTTCTACATGCAGGACAGCGAACGTGAATGAATGCAGCACCAATCGGTGATCCAGATGCATTCCAACCATCACCTCGTGGATTACTAAAAATTGGGCCGCAGATGTACTTAGGAGTAAGTTGACGTTTGTCCCAAGTTCTCACCGACTCAGGAGCAAAATCTGCTATAGCTTGATCTGAAGGACGGTCTAAAGACTTAGCATCTGTCAATTTAGACTTTTTGCCACTTGGCAAGTCAAAATAAAGCTGACGGACACTGGTTGGCATACCAAACATAGGTAAAACGCCAGCTTCAGCAAGACGTTGAGCTAGTGTAGTTCCTACATATTTATCACTATCAACAACCTCTTCCATTTTGTCAGCTAGTTCTTCAACAATAAATTGCACTAATTTTACAACCGAAATTCTCGAGCCTGCTGCAATCACCTTTGCCAATTTATCTATTTCTGAAATATGTCCAGATATCCAATCTCGAACCTTAAATATATTAATCTTGGCTTCAGCGATCATTCCCATTTCACCGTGAGTATCTGGCGTTTGGCTATTATCAGTCCAAGAGACTCCGACACTCAAAAAAGCTCTTCTCAAAGTTTCTTTAGCCAATAATCTTTGTGCTAATATTCTTTGCTCATCTCCCATTGAGAGGCTTGGTTGAGGAGGTACTCCTCCTGTCATTTCATCAGGATGTTCGAAATGTATCCGATCATGAGTTTGGCCTCGACAGAAGGTAAATCCTATTGAAAATGCCTGACCTTTACGTCCAGCTCGACCAACCCGCTGCTGATAATTAAAACGTTCTGGTGGCATATTGGCTAGCATTACAGCTTGTAAGGAACCAATATCAACACCAACCTCCATGGTTGTGGTCACAGAGAGAAAATCTATCGAATCTACATTTTTTAACACCTTCCGTTTAGATACATCTTCGATAATTTCATCATCAAAAAAAATATCTCTAAAATGCCTCTGCCGTTGAGCCTGATCGTAAGTTTGCCCAGTTAATTCTTCTGTATGTATACGGAATAAGTTCGACTTATCTCGGGCCTCATAAGCGTAATAGTGCAAGCATTGGATCTCAGTGGCTGATCTTTTTCCGTTAGGTTTATCATCTAGTACACCACAACAACGTGAGCATACACCTGCAGATGCTTGCCAATGCGTTCTTCCGCAGTTTGAACAACTCCATGGCAGTTCTTCATCACTAACGACTCGTACCCAAAGCTTTTCTAACCTGATAACTCCCCATGTATCCAAACCAGATGCATGCCCTACTTCTGAAAAAGTTGTTGCCACAGAATATAGAAGCGTTTCGTAGCTAACACGATGCAACTCTCCAACACGGATAAGATATTGATAAACTCGTTTCTTAGCCGGCCCTTCAGTTTTTAATCCTGTTGGCTGATTATGCTCCCAGCCTTCACTAAAATTCTTCCAAGGATTAGGATCGAATCTATTCTCTTCCGTGAGTATTCTAAGCACGCTATTGCAAGTTTGACGGAAAACTTCCTCGGACATACTAAAAGGCGCTTTCATCTTTGCATTAGGAGAAAATGCAAGATGACCGATAGCCTGTTCTTCGAGGTCATACAAAAGTCTTCCGGTCAATGCACGCCAGGCGTTTTTGCGAAGTGACATACCAACCTGTGCGATATGATCTGGTTCAGAATCAAGATTTAATTTAGGTAATAACTTTCCCTGATCAGATATGAAAATAGATGTCCAATCTTGTGTACCCACTTTTTTCTTATCTATCGACACTCCACCAGGATTAACACCATTATTAATAAAATTTTGCCAAATAGGAGTTAACAGTTCAGAACCCCGCTCGGGTTTTTCAAGAATATCATTAACTTGAACAAAACCAGTCTTAAAAGACTTTGCTTCGCCAAAACGCTGGAAATCAGATTCATCCGCAAAGTCAGGATCCTCAATAACCGCTTTAGCCGACTTAACAAATTCTCTGAATTCTTTGACCTCAGACGGACTAACATCATCGCGACTTATAAATTCATTTCGATATCTAAGAAATTCCTCTTGTTCACCTAACTCGAGTAATTTCGCAATTTTTTGCTTAGCTGGCAGTACACCTTTTTGCGATCTAATCTTAAGCTCATGATTTATAAATGTGCGAAGAAGCAGTGACCACTGCTCTTCTTCAACTCCCACTGACAGATTTGCCGCAGCTTCACGGCTATCAGAAAACGCCACAAGTTTTCTTGTATTGCCCTCAGGTAAAATTGCCATGATATGTTTTGAAAATAGATGTGACATTCGAGCAAGACCAGTCACAAACGAACGAATAGGAGTTCGTCTACCATAGCGTTCAGAATAGTTAATATGACAAGAAGGGCACCTTTGAGGCAAAGCAGAGTATTTATGCTGTTCATTTTCTGATGTATCTAGTTGGAAAACATAACAAGTTAAGTCATCGTCTGAACTGCCTGCGGAGCCCAGTTCTACTAGACCAGTCTTAGAATTGATTTTTGCAGTAAGCCATCTTGCTGATTTTGTTTCTTTAGGTTTACCTGGCCGTTTATCATCACCATGAGTTTCAATGGAACCGTGATCCCACATCAGGTTTTCAGGTAAAACAGAAGGGGCCTCTTCTTTACCGCATAGCCACACTACTCCAACATCTTTATAGTTCTGAGCGTCAGTACGTGTTTCGACTGTACTCTCAGGTAGCCCATCTATTTGAGACTCTAGTGGCGTTAGCTCAAAACCCTGAGATGGCATCCCAGACATCATAGCTCGACGAGAAACTCTATTACCGCTCAGAAGTTGTGTTCCACAACACTCACAATATAAAACTTCAAGAACTCTACGACGTTCATAAGTCAGTTTTTTTTCAGGTAACAAAGTACCTACTCGTCGTTGACTATCACAATCATTTAGCCCAATTGTCGCCCACAAACCATCAATATTTTTAGCCATCCAATGAAATCTGAGCCGAGGAAATATAGAACCAAGCTGTTTGGCATAATCTGAACCGATAGCTTTAAACAAACCTTGAGCAGCCCTCAACTGTTCTTCCCGTGTACTCAAATCTGAAAACCAAAGTTCTACAACCTCATCAATAGGCTTTGCACGAATATGCCCATTATCATAAAAAGCTGCCAAGATACGTTTATTGTTATCATCTTTTTCTGCAGTAAGAAGATCAACGACCGCCTTCAACTCAGATGGTTCTTCATCTGTCGGTAAATTACTCAGGCGTAGACACGCTTCTGATATATCAAAACTAAAGTTAGGTTCGCTTTCATCAAGAGGATATGTTGGTTCACCTGACTCTATATGAAATCGAGCCCTAGCTTGCTCTAGGGTAAAACCAAAAAACTCACCTAAATATTTGTATGTTTTGTCGTCGTTACCGTCAAGAGAGGCACTAGACGCTAATATACGCAGTTGCGGGCTGTCAGGATGAAGACCAAGTCTATCTAGTAGCAAGCGGAGCAAGTAGGCAACTTCAGTACCAGCTGAGCTACGATGCAAGTGTAGCTCGTCAACTACAAGCTGAAAGATGTTGTTCTCTCGATCATTTGCTAACCACTCTTTAGTAGCTTCAAAAATATCAGCATCAGCACGATCATTTACTATCTCTTTTGAAGCATGTCGCATAAGCATGATCGATAACATACTTGTATTTGTTACCAGTATGTCTGGTGGCGCATCTTGCATCTCCCATCGATGGAACATCTCTGCTGCATCTGGAGAGATACGGCGAATGAAACTAGCTTCTTCTTTCGCTTCCGCTAAATTACGTCTCGCTCGAACTTTGGCTTCTAAATCGTCTGTATCATCGACAATAGCAAGCTGTTCTATACATAGTTTAACCTTCTGATTGAGCGCAGTGTAAACTTCCAACGCCTTCTTTAATTCACCGTTAAGTTCTGAACGTTTAGCTGAATTAGCTTTGCCATCAGGCTTTATAGGGTGCCCAGCAATCGGTGTCGAACCATTGAATCGACCAAAACGAATTCGATTACGACTTAAATGAGAATCTAATGCAGAAAGCACCTCATCCGAGTCTAATGCTTGACGTAATCTTGATACCTGATCTTCTACTAGAGCATTCATTGGATACAGGATAAGAGCCCTAACAGCTGGTGTACGTTTTTCTCCTCTTAACTCTTTCCTTGAATCGTTCCACTTTGGTTGATTATCTGATGTCCAAGCTGAAGGATATTTATTTGAAGGCTCAGGCCACTCATAAGAAAGGGTAGTTGCCTCTCGAATTATATTTGCGATCGCTGGCAGCAAAAATGCTTCAGTTTTACCAGACCCGGTACCAGTAACAACAACACAATGTTTACCTTCAAGAGACTTCTTCAACATATTTTGCTGATGAGCATAAAGAGGGTAATCATCATTAAAAAGACCAGCTTTAACGATTGCCTTAAATGCTTCTCTACCTTTAAGATTTAAACTAGGAAGATCTTCTTCTTCAAGCTGCGTTAATCTCTTACCAGATTTATAATTTGTGATTGGTTCAATATATGGAACTTGAAACAATACACCATCTTGATCTAATAACTTTTTTCGCTCTTCTTCAAAGCTATCTGAGTTAGTACCGAATGCTGAAGTGATATAGCGCTTAATTCCATCTTGAAAAGTTTGAAATGCGCCTATTGGATCCTTCATTGAAATTCCTTAATAAAATATTGTTTCTATTTCTTAATAACCGATGTCGAGAGCTGCACCAAGCTTTTGTGCTACAACACGGGCAACTTGTTCTGGAACATTGGGGTACGCAAGCCAACGGCCTTGTGCCATCTGGGCGTAAAAAATATTACTTGAAAGAACTAACGCTCCAGTTAATGAATTAACAAGCAACACTCTGTTTTCCCCAACCATGTCCTTTTTTTCTTGTAGGTAAATAACTTCTGGAGAACAACCATTGCACAACACCAACGCTCTTTCTAACACAACAGGTAAACCTATTCTCGCTGGAATCCAAACGGTTCCAGACCTTGAGTAATAATTAATTGGTGGTGGATATATTTCTGGATGAGTTTTACTATATTTCTTCGCAACCTCATTGATAGCAAGCCACTTCGCCCATGCTGAATCACGCACAAAAGCATAATGGCTTTCATTCGCTAACACATGAATATTATCGAACCTAATATCAAGATCTTGAAGTTTCCAAAGCTCCCAAAGCTCTTGGAGTTTTCCTCTAGGATTTTTTTTAAAGCGGCCTTCACTCGGCATAAATCGCATCGCTTCATCTTCAGCGTCGCCAATGGACTCCATTGTATTTTTTTCCACTTGCGCCCTAAACCCTTCAAGGTCTCCTGACCAATTAGAAATTGTAGCAGCTGGCGTTTCGGTAAATTGAAAACCTAAATGGACACCTAGTTCTTTCGCCTTTTCAGAGTCTTGTATGACTAAGCGCCATGATACATTTTCAAGTGAGTCTTGGTTTTCAGCATACGCATGCCAAGCATCCTCTTCTTCTGCAATTGCCTTCCAATGCTCTAGCCGTAATGTTCCAGCAATGGCCCAAACTGCTGAACCGGCAAACCTTACCGGTAATGAATAAAGAGTTGGTGCGACAGCGTGAACTCTGGCCGTATTACCCTTGTTGGTGGTGGATAGCTCAATATATCCTCTACGACGAAGTTCAAGAAGTGCAAATATTGGCTCAACATCAGAGTTGTGAGTTTGAATCAGACGCATTAAAAGGTTTTTGGCTTCGCCATAAACCAGACTACCGGACTGAACTAGCCGATCTAAAAACTTTCGATAAATACAGCTATTTTCTAGACTGAAGGTTACCCGTTCTAGAATAGAAGCATCAAGCGAGAAAAAATGCTCTGGTTCACTCTCTAGTTTTTCTTCATGCATTGGGGCAGTTAACAATGCGCCCATCATCCCATCATGCGAGACCTGAGCTTTGCCAAAACGATCTAAACTAAAATCTTCACTGACCTGTACAACATCACCACTAAGCCCTGTTACTTTCAGTCGTGTTCTGCCGAGCAGGTTACCTTTTGAATCGGTAACTTGAATGTCATAGTTGGCACTTTTTACACTTGGAATTTGTATATGGAAACGTTTTTTTAGCTTTAAATATTTATCATTGAGTTCATTTTCTTGGGATAGACTAAAGCTAGGGTGCTCCTCACTAAAATGAATACCACCGCTACCTAGTAGGCAGCTATCATCAGGAGCATCTAGTTCTATAATTGGTAGGTCGTACGTTAGATACATTCTGGTATAACCACGTTGGACTGACCGCCCACCGACAAAGCGGATAGGATTGGGCTTTGAATGTACCTGCGATCTTCCATCGGGAAGAAGGCGCTGCGCATCGTTTAAACCAGAGCAATCCATTAGACATAAGAGCTTCCAATCATCAGGAATTCCATCAGCCTCAATAAATTCACCGATTGGCTGTTCTCGTACAAAATACTGCATCAGGCTCTCAGCACTAGCCGGCGGCGCAAGCAAATATGCAGGACCATTTGCGGGAAGGCTGCTGGGCTTAAGCTCAAACTGTCCATTTATGATGTCGTTAGAAGGTACCAGAATCCAGAGAGGGGTAAGAGGTAGTGAAAGCGATAAACTCAAAGGTTCCAGATAATCAGAACCGTTGTATTTGAGATTAAATTGTTGTTTGTCACTGACTGCTTTAGCTGCAATATCCCAGATTTTTTCATCTTGAGGACCTTGCTCTCTGCTACTAATGTCTTCAGTTCCCCAAAACTTTCCCGTCCAAAAAAGATCTAAATGCTCTAACTTGAAATCACCACTATCTTGAAGTGCTGGCAAAAACCAGCGAGGAGAAACACTCAATGGATGTTGAGGAGCCACTACAAGTGATATTCCAAACTCTAAGTTACTGCCTTGTTCATGAGAATCTTCCTCAGCACTAAAGTAAGCACTTTTTCTAGGAATCGAACCATCCCAATCAGCATAGGCATAACGAACAATCTCACGAATCGGCCTTTCAAATTCAGAATCATTTAATGCCTGATTGAAGCCGGTAGAAAATAAATAGTCACAGCCTTTGGCATAATTAATAACCTCTTCCAGCTTGTTTCCTGGCAATTCTTGACCAGACTTTAGCTGTAACAGAAAAAAGCAATGGGGTAAGTTCTCTAGATCATGTTGCCGTACAATACTCTGGGATGCTGGCACACCAATTTTTTTATATCCGCCCAACATTCTCTTGTGAAAAAAACCAAATTTTCCATCGCAAGACTCTGTCCAATATTTTAAGTCTTCCCACAACTTCTCAATTTGACTCATTTGGATGGTACTAAATGGTTCACTCAACTTCAGATCTTTCATGAAATTTTGGTAGAAGCCTTCAACTCCTCTCTCAGGACAGTTTCTTACTAATGCTGCTAAGTAAGGTAGGTAAGTCGGTGCTTTATATCCAAGATATGTAGAGTCAAGATCACCTGGATCTTCGTAATTAATAAAATCGGTTACACATGTAGAAGTTCTTTGTTGTAATAACTCAGTAGCTTTTTTTACTAACGTAGGGTGTTGCTTAACACCTGAGGGCCCTGTACTTACTGCACTTAAGAAGCCTGTATCACCTCCAATATCTTGGCCAATTTGATTGAAGAAATCTTTATCTACGCGGAGAAAAACCTCATCATCTCTCGATGCTTCTGAAAAAAAACTGCGTAATAGGCGTAAATTCCATTCATAAAATTGATCACCAGAAGGCTTTCTTTTCATCCATGCAAGAGCCTCTGCGGATTTACTTAAATGAATTTCTAATTTTTTAATCACTTTATCAACTCGCCTTAATACTTAAAACAAAGACAGCAACGTTCGGAGATATCTTCATTTTCTAATGAAAATCAATGTAAAGTCTTTATCTCACACAGAAAACGACACTTGATTGAATGACAATTAATTGTCTAGCCAATAGGTGAAATTGCACATATAAAGTTACAAGCTAACTAAACGTTAAATGAAAAAATCAATAAGAATGGATATGTGTCACGGGAAGTTAAGTCTTGGAGGGTATATCAAAGCGATGTTTAGAACGATATTGAATGTTTTAGTGCCACAAAAAAAACGAAGGCTAAATTGGCCATAATTTACAGCTAATGCATAAGTACGTTTCATCAGTTTTCCTTAACCTAAAATCTTTATATGGATTACGTATACTTGAACAACACTTTTCCTTTTACCATAAGGTTTTTTAGCATATAAACTAAACGCTTACTAGATATGATTTTTTTTAACATAAAAATCATAATGTATATCAAGTTACACCTGTTCATCAGATAAGAAATCAACGAGTTGCTTAAATTTAGAGATCCGTTCTAAAATCCAATCTTACAAATAACCCTCAAACCAGATTTAGTGAAAAACAAAATTGTGACTTATAGTCCGTAGACCTTATGCATAGGACGTATGATAATCAGCTCAAACAACATAACCAGAAATGCTAATGAACAAAATATTTGTAATAGATCTTCCATATGAAGAAACTTATCTTGGATTTGATATTTACATTGAGACAAACCCAGATCAGTACCGCGAAGGTTTTTGTTGGTCAATAAGCCGAAATGACGAAGAGCATGATTGCGGGTTAGACTTTGAAGCTCAGCAGGCTCTTGAAGCCGCTTATAAGGCCATCGAAAAGTTAACCAGCTAATCGACAGCCTTAACCATTTTTAGGTGATTATGGAGTGTTTCAACAAATTCTGATTGACTGACACCCAAAGCCAAAACGATCGTCTCTAATGAGTCCAAAGTAATATTTCGAACACCACGTTCTACTCCAGAGATATAAGTTCTATCTATCCCTGACTTCCTTGCCAATTGCTCTTGGCTCAAACCAGCTTCAAGACGTAAGCTTTTCAATGTTGATGCTGTGACCTGTCTTAAAATCATTCTCGTTCCATCAATGTATTCAATTACCCCTAGAATCAACTTCTCAAACTAAAAACTCAACAGACTATGAGTCACATAATAAAAAATACTACTTACCATAGTAGTATTTTTTATCTCCAAGCTTTCGTCTTTTAAGGTATAACTTATTTAGACTAAGCTTGGTCTATCGCAAGGTCAGTGGTTTCAACTAATTTCTTAAAAAAAGTCAGGCACTTTTTCATGTCCGGACGACTGACTAGATGAGTGGCTTGCGTGTCATTGATCGAGCGGTGAACAGCTTCGCCTCTTTTCTTAATCCACTGATTTAATTTAGACCTAGCTTGGTCTGCATCACCATCAATCCAAGTCCATTTTTCTGTCACATCTTGCTGTAGAAAACGCTCAAACATTCCCTTAGTATTTCTCGAATTTGGAGTATTAAACCACTTCAATTCATTTTCTAAAGTAGATGTCATAAAATTCGCTGCAGGTGAATTTTTTATAACTCGTAAATCAGCGGTTAACCTTTCTTCAATGACATCTTCTACATAGGTTTCCCATGCAGTTAACGTCATGATCAATGCTGCTCGTTTAAGCTCTTCAGGCTCTCTTTCTCTGCCCTCAATCTGGTTTAAATGATCGTAGGCCTGCAAAATTCTTTCGGCGTCTTGAATTGCGTTCTCAAAATGGTCTCTCGCTTTAGACATAAGTACTCCTTTACCTTTAATGTTTATTATTCTGAAGATCTAACCAGCTTGAAAAAAGATGAAGAGGATCACAGATTTTGTCCATGGGTGATAAACTATTTCCAATGACGACACCATGAACACTCATTGCGCGTTGTTCTTTGCGGTTATTAATTTTTCGAGAAAGTCCCGACGAGACTGAAAACTCGCCATCACTAACCAAAAGAATATCGGCCTGTTGCCATTGTTGCTCATCACCTCTTTCTAACGCCATATTGAGAGGGCCTTCAACGTCTGTGCCGCCACCGAATGACATCGACAAAAAGAGGATCATTTGCTCAAGCCCGGCTTTATCTGGTGTCAGTTCCATTTCTTTAACTTCCCCTTTACTGCCGAACAAATAGACAAAGCATGCTCGTTTCTCTTTTTGGGCAACACTGATGCACTGCAGAACAAGCGCCTTAGCAACATTCTCTGGGGTCCCAGCCATAGAACCAGAAGTATCTAAACACACAATCATAGGGCCACGATTACGATTTAGCTTTTTCCCAGAATGGCTTTCTTTGACATCTTGTTCTTGCTCCGTTAGTTGAGTCACCATCTCAGTACCTTCAACGGCATAACTCAGCAGAGCATGTTCAGCTCTGCGAGCATGCCATAATTTTTTAAGTACTGGGTGTCCGAAAAAAGCAGCTTCTTGTGGCAGCATTCGACTAATAGAGTCTGAACGAGTAATACCTTTGGTTTCCATCGGCACTAAGGGTGTCTTAATTTCGACATCATGGCGAAAAGCCATGCTCATACGTGAAATAATTTCTTCAATGATTGCCTCACCCTCGGTATCTTTCATTCTTCCCAAGGTTTCAATGACTTCACGCAGTTGTGGGATCTGCTTTACAATCTTTTGCAGCCTAACTAGATTCATCCAGCCATGACTTTGAAACATTCCTTGAGATAGATCCCAACCAAGAGCTGTCACCAATCCCAAATCAGTAAAAACTCCTTCTAACTCTTGCCATATTTCTAGCCTTTCAGACCAGATACTAGGAAGCTTAAATAATTGTCCACCAGCACTGTTTGCTAGCTGAATCCAAGCATTGAGCTCTGCTTGTATTTTAATATCTAAGCGTTGAGCATCATTAAGTGCTAAATGCTTTTGTTTTTTTGAAGAACGGCGTTGCTGTTGAATTGCTTCCAATTCAAGTCGTAATTGCTCCAGTGCTTCCTTTTCTGCAATAATCGCCAACTGTCGTGATAATGCTGATGTCTGTAGCTGTAAGTCCTCTAGCTTAACTAATAGGTCACTAAGCAAAGCATCGGTTACCTCTGGGTTATCTTTACAATAGCGCGCCACACCTGATGCCTTAATTGAAGCCGCGATTTCTTGTTGTATAACCTCAGGGAGCCATGGGCAAGGTAAAGATATCTCTTCTGCAGCCAATAGTTGTGAACGTAACAGTGCTATTGACTGACAGCGAATTGTTAAATCGCCACCCGATAAAGTAACCACCGCAGGTAACAACTCATTCGGTAATAACTCAATGGCAGCAAACTGATGGTCTAACTGCGCCAACAATCCGACCGAATGCTTCGTCATCGTTGGATTAGATTCACTCACAGATTTCACCTTCCAAAGCCTCATCTTCAGATACATCCGAAACCATGTATTTAGACTCATCTTCTTTAGGCAACGAAGAAAAACCAACTTCTAGTTTATTAATCTTCGACAGCAGCTGTTGAGTGTGTGTACGTGCATTTTCAAGGCTGGTGGTGACCTGAGGGAGTAATGCATTATCTAGCCAAATGTGGTCGTTAAACGTTGTTTTCGCAGAACTCAATTGTTTATTCAAAGCATCAATATGTGATTGAGCGGTATTTTTCAACTCACGAACGTCTTGCAATCGACCTTGGATATGAGATTCAGAGTAACATAGCATCTCAGTAGCAAACTCAAATGATACTTCCTCCATTATAGGAGTATTTTCTTGATGGCTTCGATACTCATTTTTCTTGGAAGTGGTCTCATCTCTATTATAACCGCACAAGAAAACGGGATTTCCTTCTACATTACGCTTTTGCACTTCACCGGAAGACTTAATCGTTTCATTGCCTTTATCATTGATAAATAGAGGTCGGCCTTTAGCGTCATATTTTTGCCTTTGTTGCGATTTATCAGTTTTTAATTTTTTATCCCAAATAGATACCAAGCTTGTTAAACGTTCATGAGAAAACTCACCGTTTATAGCAACAGCTCGTTCGTATACCTCTTTTAGCCCTTGTAATTCTTCCGGCTTATTCCAAAGACAATGAGGTAAAACCCATGCATCATAATTACTGATTTCATTCATCCCAGCGGTAAATGCTGATACTTTCATTAATTTAATAACTTTTCGCCAGCGACGGTCTGAAACATAGATATCTTCACGCTGTAAATGCTCTTTAAACGCCTTACATAACTCTATAACAGAAGGTGGCAGTAACACCTTTTCAGACAACTTCTGAACTTCTTTGAGATCTTCTAACCTTAGGCGTACCTCCAACTCAGGGTAAAAAGCAGAATCCGATAGCATCAGCAAGCTATGAAAGCTCTCGTTCGACACTGGTGCAACAAAACTTCGCAGCATAAACCTATCATAGAGCGCAGAGAGTTCCTCTCCTTCAGGTAATTCATTGCTTGCCGCAACAACAGAAATTAGAGGGACTGGGTATCTACTATTGCCATTATCAAACTCACGCTCATTCAACAATGTCAGTAGGCTATTTAAAATGGCACTATTCGCTTTAAATATTTCATCGATAAAAGCAACTGAAGCTTCTGGCAAATAACCACTGGTTAACCGCTTATACCTATCCTCTTCCAAAGCCTTAATAGACAAGGGACCAAACAGTTCCTCTGGTACAGAAAAGCGCGTTAACAAACGTTCAAAGTAACTAGCCTCGACAAAAACACTTTTTAAACGCTTAGCTAATTCACTTTTTGCTGTGCCTGGTGGCCCGATTAACAGCACATGTTCACCAGCTAATGCAGCTAACAATATTAGCTTCACTTGCTCATTGCGTTCAAGCAGCCCCTTGTTCATTTCATTAATTAAACTGGCTATTTTTTCTTTGCGTGAAAGTAGGCTAATTGGTGTTTGATTTTTCAAAGCTTATATCCTTATTTTAAGTGACTGTCCGATACAACTTCCGGGATGAAGCTGTAATAGCGAGATTCATGCCAATGTATAGCGCACTACTTATATCCCTAATTTTTTAACTCTATTACTCAATGTTTGATGATTGTTGTAACCCAGTAATTTTGCTACTTTACTTTTATTCCCATCATGCAGCTCTAGCGCTTTGACAATATAATGGCTCTCAACTTCCGATAATATGTTATTTATATCAAAGCCTTGATGGATATCCCGTTCTAAAAGAGACTCTTGTTTACCTTCCATAATAAATAAGGCTTGTCGCATTTCTGCTTCATCGATGCAGTCTGAAGCAGACCACAATGCTGCTCTTAGTAGAGTCGCCTTCAATTCCCGAATGTTGCCTGGCCATTTGTGTTCTTTGATAACTTTTTTTGCAAGATAGGAAATATTTTTACCTTGTAGTACAGAATACTCTTTAGCCAAGGTCTGCATTAGTGAGTCCACCAAAAAATCTAAATCACCTTGCCGCATTCTTAATGGCGGTAATTGCAAGACGCCTATTGCGACTCGATAAAACAAGTCTTCACGAAACCGACCATGGGCAACTTCATTAATCAAATTTTTATTGGTTGCAGTGATTAATCGAAAATCGCTACTTTTCTCATCAGAATCTCCTAGGCGGGTATACTTTCCATCTTGCAGAACTCTAAGCAACCTTACTTGAACAGCAGCATCCAATTCCCCAAACTCATCTAGAAATAAAGTTCCGTTATGAGCCTGCTCAAATACACCTGATTTGTCTGAAACGGCTCCAGTAAACGCCCCCCGTTTATGACCAAAAAGTATTGAATCAATAAGCTCTGTTGGGAAAGCTCCGCAGTTAACAGCAATAAAGGCCTTATCTTTACGGGTGCTGGCATTGTGAATGGCTCGAGCAAACATCTCCTTACCCGTACCGCTCTCGCCATAAATAAGTACTGGTACATCCTGTTGCGCCAATATTTGTGCCTGGGACTTCAAGATTTGCAAATTAGACTCAATTGTAAGGATGTCATCAAAAGCAGAATCTATAGGCACTTCTAATCTGGCGAGATTATTTAATTCGGATTGGTTTAATTTAGTAACAGCAGGAATATATTGGGCAGATAATTTAAAAGGTATATTAATGACTTGTACTCCCTGCTCTTTAGAAGCTTGATAAAAAATGCAAGGGAAGCGTGTTTTACCCAGCAAAACCCAAATAGCCTGCATAGCTGGGGTACCGGGGCTTAGTAAAATACTTAAGTCAGAATCGGACTGCACAACTTCTGTCAATAATTGCTCTGCTGCAATATAAATGTCTTCATAATCGATTGGAGATAAAAGGTTGGCTTTGCGTGCATTAACCTTACACTGCACCCGCTCTGACAGGAGTGATACATAAGGTCTTACTTCATCATCACTATAATTATAGATAAGTTCAATAACATCAAATTTAGCGGCTTGGATCGTTGTCCAAATGGGACCAGTCATTTGCCCTTCAAGCATATTTAGGTCATTTCCACCAATCCAACTTACCAGCAATCTTTTTTTGTTCATCCTTAAGCCCAATTCGTATCTATCCATAGTGATCACTACTAGCGTCATTCAAATAGATTCATCTAACAGTCAGCAAATCTACAAGTGCCCTACCATTTATAAGCGGTAGGGCTAATAATGACATATATCATGTGGTTACAGTAATTTGCAATGTGAACTTGACGAAATTGATAAGGAGCAACAAATTAGGTCTAACTCGAAATTAATTTACTCCAACAAATCCCGCTCTTCTACCCTTTCCAATATCCAATCTTGCACTTCGCTTTCTACCCAGGCTACCGATCTTAGACCAAGGTTTACAGGTTTTGGAAAGGTTTTATCTGCGATGTAGTTATAAATAGTCGAACGCCCTAGGCCAGTGCAATCCATCACTTCTTTCAGTTTAATTAGTCTCATTGTGAACTCCTCATATTAGATATATCCAATGGCATGCGACTAACCATTCATGTGGCATACAGTTGGGAATAATATTGGTTATTCAGGCTGCTAGTTATGAACACCAGAACGATACAGAATGATCCCCCTAGGCAGAGCCGAGTACGCAAATTATGGGAACGAGTTGGTCTTCCTGCAAGCCAAGGGTTTATTCTGAGTCAAGAGATCGAGAATGGCCTTTCTCTAAATGTTGTGGATCAAACAACAAAAGAGCTCAATATATGTGGACCTTTACTGCTCAAGCGAATCGGCATTATGCGTACTCATTTTTCTCGACGCAAAATCAGTGGCAAACTGACCAGTGTAGAAAGCGAACGCCTTGTACGTTTTATACGTGTGGTCGATTCTGCAATCAAGCTAATGGGCGGTGATAGCAAAGAGGCTATCAAAATGGCTTGTAGAGCCAACTTTAAATATGAATGGTAAAATTACCAGCTGGCTTAATATACACTGAAACTGGAGCTCTAGAGGTGATGCAATTGATAGAACTAACCCGTCATGGAGTATGACGCTAATATTTGTGAGGCTTTGCAACTTTATGGCAAGTTGCTAGCTAACTGCTCTTCAATACTGCAATACAAGAAAGTGGTTCTCTTCACACCTTCATATAATTCAACTAGTCTCATATCAAAGCTCAAATTAAGCAGAAAATGAAAGTGATTTTGATGAGATTCTAAATTTAGATAATATTCAATTTGGCAGTCTGGTCACCATTTGGTCACCGTTTGGTCACCGAGCACAAATATGAAAAGTTTGGTGCTATCAACTTGAATTTTAATAGAGATAAATAAATGGTAGAAAACCTAGAAAAGACAAAGGCCTAGCATTTCTGCTAGGCCTTCTAAATTTGGCAGGGGTGGCAGGACTCGAACCCGCAACCATCGGTTTTGGAGACCGCTGTTCTACCAATTGGAACTACACCCCTGTTGACGAGGGGCATTATGCTAAACCCCCTT
>Ga0208031_1000127_pt1 | contig 24043 bp, 36 predicted proteins | sample MalvirAntarct_38_FD_184252 | JGI IMG/M metagenome (GOLD analysis project Ga0208031, IMG submission 184252) | Marine viral communities from the Global Malaspina Expedition - Malaspina viral metaG Antarct_38 (SPAdes) (version 2) | ecosystem: Environmental > Aquatic > Marine > Oceanic | place...
TAGTTTGTCTGTCGATAAGCCCGTTTCTTCTCCGCAAGTAGTGAATCCTGATTCATTATTTTCTGATCCAGGAATGGGGGGTGGCCAAATGCGTGAAATTATGAACATACTCCCTACGTTGCCTCCTGCACAAATAGCACAGCTAATTCCTCAGCTACCTCCTGAAGTAATTAAAGAAGTAATTCCTCGGTTACCTCCTCAAGTAATCAGAGAAGTTGCTCCTCAGCTACCTCCTGAAGTAATTAGAGAAGTAATTCCTCAGTTACCTCCTGAGATAGCACAAGAAATAGCACCCCCTGAGGTATTAGAAGCGGTTAAAAGTAGACGAGATGCGAATGAGGCCACACGCACCGCTACCGATCAATACGAAGCAGACGTTGCTGATTTTAAATCAACACAAGCAACAGAAGCAGAGCAAGGAATAGCGGGTCTCCCTCAGCTTTCAGAACCCGCTGGTCCTGCTTTTGATCCACGCGGGATTGGTTCTTTCACTCCTCGTGGTGTTACCCCGCAGCCACCAATGGCTCCAAGACCTTTCGATCCTTTTATGGCGGGTGGAAAAGGTCAAATACCACCTGCTTTCGATCCGGATTCTTTATTTTCTGATCCGTTTATGGGCGGTGAGCCACCAATAGCACCGCCTCGTTTTGAACCACCTATGGCACCGCCACCTATGGCACCGCCACCTATGGCACCGCCTCGTTTCCAAAACCCATTTATGGGCGGTCAAGAACCTAACGTACCACCTATGGCACCACCACCACCCATGCCTCCTGGATCTCCGATATCTCCGGCTGAACCACCAATGAATGCCAGTCCAGGCGGTGGAAGTTTTTATGACGACCTCTTTGGCGGTAATCCGTTTATAGGTGTTGAACCACCAATAAGAGGACCGTTTATGCCTTCCCCTCCGGTAGATTTGGGTACTGGTGAGAGTAGCGATAATACGGGTACTGTACCGCCTAGAGGAGGAGGTCGTCCCCCTAGAGTTCCAAATTTAGATCTCATAAATGGTGGGGGTGAAGAAAGTGGCAACAGCTATCCAGGAAATCCAATGGGTCCTGGATTTCAACTACCTCCTGACTTCGGTGGTGGTTTACCTTATTTGCCTGATGACGGTGAAACGTTTGATCCTGGATATGATGATCCTCCTCCTGGAGGGGGTCTCCCTCCAGGAGGTGAGCCGCTTCCGCAACCCCCACCGTATGATGGGCCGATAAATATTTATACAGGCGAACCTATTGAAGATCCGTATCAGCCCTACGCAACAGACAGTGGTGCAACACCGTTGGTACGAAAAATGACGCCAGAACAGTTTGGGCAAGCTCCTGGAATGGGTCCTCCACTACGTACAATGCCGTATCCACAAGGACCATTTCCTATGCCTCCCCCTATGCCTCCAATGGATTCTATCGGCTATCCAGAACAGCGTTTAGGCATGTTTAACGGGGGTTATTTAAACACGGGTATTTCTCAGTTGCCCACAAATCAACAAGGTGATACACTAACACGACAGGTATTCCAAAGCGGATTCCGACCAAGGAGTTAAGTATGGCAGGTTTAGAAGATTTAATGAATATAAGAACAACAGGAGGGACTGCTAACGCACCTCCCATGCCTCCTCAAGATATGATGGGACAAGATCCTATGATGGGACAAGATCCTATGATGGGAGGAATGCCTCCTCCAGGAATGGGAGAAATGGCTGCTGCGGGTGGACCACCGATGGGGGAACCCGCACCCGTAGATATAGAAGGAGATTCAGCGATGTTAGCTGAGGCTGTTGTTGGACGAGCACAAGGAGACATCGGAGCCGCTATTGCTGTTCTAGATACTGCTAAAGCTATGTTGATGCAAAGCGCTGAGGGTGGCGGCGGACCTCAAATGGCCGCGTTCGGTGGACCAATGGGTGGACGTCAGAATCTAGCTAATGAAGAGACCAACCGTCCTAATTTTGGTAGAGATACTACAAACTTTCAATATAGAAATGCTACGCCTCCTGGATTTGCATTTGGTGGGCCAATGGGTGGACGACAAAACCTAGCTAATGAAGAGACTAACCGACCAAACTTTGGTAGAGATACTACAAACTTTCAATATAGAAATGCTACGCCTCCTGGATTTGCTAATGGTGGACCTATGTATGCTAACATGGGTGGACAAGCAACAATGGGTGGCCGACAAAACCTAGCTAATGAGGAGACTAACCGACCAAACTTTGGTAGAGATACTACAAACTTTCAGTACCGGAACGCTACGCCTCCTGGATTTGCTAATGGTGGTTCAATGGGCCAAGACGATGTACTGCGCGAAATGATTATGGAAAACCTACAAAAACCTCAAATACAACAACAAGCGTTGTCGCAAGTAGCGGGACAACAAGGCTTATCACAAGATGCGGCTTTAGATCGGTTGATGAAGTTTAATTCTGCCTAACCGATCCAGTCTTTCCATTTCTCGTCGCCCAAGACTTCTTGGGCGAGGTTTAATTTGTTGCGTAACGCTTTTACAATTTTCTCATCAACGGTTCCTTTAGCAACTAAATCGATGTAAGTTACTTTATTGGTTTGACCTATTCTATGAGCACGATCCTCAGACTGTAATCGTTTTTCTAAATCGTAATTATTAGAATAATAGATGACATTGCTGGCTTCCGTAAGAGTGATACCGTAACCTCCTGTCTGTGTGTTACTAATAAGATATTTTAATTCAGAGTTAGGGTCTTGGAATCTTCTTATTATTTCTTGACGATCTTCATCCGGAGTTTCTCCATAGTAAGTAGCTACACTATCAACCCCTGCTATATTGTGTAATGTTTTTAGTATCCTTTTTATATCGTATTGATAATTTGCCCATATAATAGTTTTGCCTTGTACTTCTTCCAGTATATTGATTAGCTCATCTAAGCGATTACTTTTAACTTCGACTTCAATTCCTTCATCGTTCTTAACAAAACCACAGACCACTTGGTGTAGTCGTAATATCTGAGTAAGCACCGAAGTAACACTAACGATATCGCGAGAGTCTAACTCAGCCGTAGCATAGTCTTGAAGTTCTTTATACACCTTCTTTTGTTCTGAGGTTAGTTCTACCTCTCGTCTTTGATATACTTTATCCGGAAGATCTAAGCATTCTTTTTTTAGCACTCTATAAGAGAACTCATTTACATTCCGAGTTAGTTCTTCTAGATTTTGATAGCCAACCACCTGTCTAAACGTCCTTGCTCCCATTTTTCTATTTACCAGTTGTGCATATCTGTTTTGAAAAGAATAGAAAGAAGTGTATCCTAATAGGTCAGGCGATAAGAAAGTACTTTGACTATATAAATCCATGGGGGACTGAGTAACTGGAAAGCCTGTTAAGATTCTACGATACTTACTGTTAACTGCTAATTTTAATAAATTCTTTGTTCTTTGTGCTCTCGGATTTTTAATCGTAGTAGACTCATCAACAGCTATTAATACGTTGTGCGAGAGTATGAACTTTTCAACGAACGCTACACCTTTTTTAGTGCTGAAGGCTTCTACATTAATAATCAATAGTTTAAGATCATGTCTCACTTCAAATAATTTTGTGAGTTCTCGTTTTTGTTTTAAGTTAGGTGACGGAGTCCAGACTGCAATATGTTTCTCTATGTGGTCGGGCATATGCGCGGGTATTTCTTTTTCTGACCAATTCCTATACACTCCTTTAGGAGCTATTATAATTGCCGCATTGATACCCCCTTTATCGTATAGCAAAGAAATATTGTCGATAAGTACCTTAGACTTACCCGTCCCCATTTCCATAAAATATGCGTATTCTTTTTTATTCCATGATTTAGTTAATGCTAATAACTGGTGATCGTATGGTTCTGTTTTAAATTTATATTTCATAATTTATGCTTATCCTTTCTGATTTCTAGACCCCATTATATATTACAAAACTATATAAATTAAAGACCAAGCTAATACTTTTCTTATGCCCTCTAATAGAATTACTCATAAGTAATATTTCAAAACTCAAATCTAATAATCGTAAAGTCTCTAAAACACTGTGTTTAATTAAAATCAGTATTAGATTATTAACGATATTAGATGTTCTCCGAAAGTTTTTTATAAAAAAGATTTAATTTTCAAAACTACATATCGTTAATAACTTTATAACTTTACTTTGCCGTTATTGCTATATATTATTTAAAACCTACTACTAGAAAGGAGAAAAAAAGTGACAGTTTATGTCGTACAAGAAGTTCAAGGACGGAATATAACATCTGCCAGACAGTATGGTGATTTTAAAGTTTTATTACCGTCCAACACTCAAATCATGTTAAGCGCATCACCGTCTGTCCGTAGGATGAAAAGCATTCTACATGACTACACAGAAGGAGATTACTTACTATTAATTGGTGATCCTGCCGCCATTGGCGTAGCGTGTTCTATCGCTGCATTTTTTAATAACGGTAAATATAGTATCCTAAAGTGGGATAGGCAGGAAGGCTTATACTATCCCGTTGATATTAACATCCACCAGAAAGGAGAAATAGATGAGTGATAATAAACCAACCTTTGAGGACTTAGTCGGTACAACAGATGTTCAGGAATGGGCAAACGATGCTACCGATGGAGAACTCTCTATAGTTTCCAAACTTGCTAATAAACAGTTAAAACTTGCTGCAGAGGTAGCCGAGCTTGACGCTGGATTAAAAGCTAAGAAGGAAGAACTTCGTTTGACTTCAGAGAACGAGTTACCCGATGCGATGCAATCAGCAGGGCTTACTCAAATAACACTTACTACTGGAGAGAAAATCTCTATTAATGAGTTTTATAACGCTCACATATCTAGAGCAAACCAAGAAAAAGCGTATGAATGGCTAGTATCTAACGGTCATGAAGGGCTAATAAAGAACGAGGTTCTTTTAAAGTTCGGGCGTGAAGAGATTGAAGTAGTCGATCAAACTGTTTCGGCTCTACAGGCGAGAGGACTATCTCCTGAAGTACGTCAAAGCGTTCACCCAAGCACACTGAAAGCTTTTGTTAGAGAGCAATTCAACTCCGGTAACGACATACCAACCGAGCCTTTCGGCATTTACATTGGTACTAAAGCAACTATTAAAAAGGATTAAGATTATGTCAGAGAATAAAAATGAAGTAGCAGAAGTTAACGCTACAGCGATGAGCACGTTTGACGATACTTTATTATCAGGCGGTACTGGGCTAGAAGAAACAACGACAGAGGATTTCGCAATCCCCTTTATTCGAGTCCTACAACCCATGTCCCCGCAACTACAAAAGCAACACGGAAGTTATGTGGCAGGGGCTAGTGCTGGTGATCTTTACAACACGGTTACTGGAGAAGCGTTCGATGGTGAACAAGGTATCTCTATAGTTCCTTGTGCGTATAACAAAAAGTACATCGAGTGGGTTCCTAGAGAGAAAGGAGGTGGTCTGATTAATGCAGGACACGATATATCTGTTTTATCTAAGTGTACTAGAGATGCGGAGTCCCGAAGGCATTACACTCCCGAAGGTAATGAGATTGTAGAGACGGCTCAGTTTTTCGTTTTAGTTGTTAAAGACGGAGTAGCCCAACAAGCAGTCCTCGCCTTTACTTCGACACAGCTAGGTGTGTCTAGGAAGTGGCTTACGATGCTGAGAATGGCTAGAGTGTTAAACTCTAAAGGAGATTCCGTAGAGGCTCCTATGTTTGCGTACACTTATAAACTAACATCCACTACACAGTCTAATGACAAAGGTAGTTGGAACGCTTATAGCATTAACCAAGAAAGTGCTACAGATATGCCGATAGCTATGATGGCTAAAGAGTTTATGTCTGCCGCCCGAACAGGTGATGTTGATGTTAAGCAAGAGCAGCAAAATGATGTTGTTAACGACACTATCTAATAAGGAGATACTGTATGTCGTTAGCAGAGGAGTTTGCTGTACGCTATGCTGGACTGCGTCAAGCGTATGGGACTTTCACAGCTAACAATGAAACTAGGGAAGATGGCAAGGCAAGTGGCAAAAACATTACTATATCTAAGGAGTTGTCTGATACAGATCTCCTAAAGTTATGGGACGGTCACTTGTCGGGTCATCAGAGCGTAGGCATTGTTCCCATAGATGAACACAATAACTGTGTGTGGGGAGCCATTGACGTTGACGAGTATCAACTAGATTTAAAAGATTTAGCGATAAAAATAGCGAAGCAAAAACTACCATTGGTTCTTTGCCGCAGTAAAAGCGGCGGAGCACACATCTACCTGTTCTTGACGGAACCTGTGGCCGCATCAGTATTACAAAGAAAATTAAGACAAGTTGCGGCGGCAATCGGTTACGGACAGGTGGAGATATTTCCGAAACAAACCAAGCTTTTATTAGATAGAGGAGACAGGGGAAGCACTTTAAACATGCCGTATTTTGGTGGAGAAAATTCTACCCGATACGCATACAGTACAAAAGGTAAGGCATTAACACCTGAAGAATTTTTAAAGTACGCAAAAGAAATAGAGTTAACGCCCAGTGAATTAGGGAAGTTAGAAGCCAGTCCGTTAAACGAAGGCTTAGAGTGGTTAGACCAAGCACCTCCTTGCATACAACACTTAGTTGTACAGGGGTTTCCTAAAGGATCAAGAAACTCAGGCTTGTTTAGTGTGGGTGTATTTCTACGAAAGAAATTTGCAGACGATTGGGAAAAGCGGTTAGAAGATGTAAACATGAAGTTTATGCAACCACCGTTGGGAGCGCAAGAAGTTTTGACTGTTGCTAAACAGTTGCAGAGGAAGGACTACTTCTATAAGTGTAATGATCAGCCCATCTCTAGTCACTGTAACAGTCCGTTGTGTAGGACTCGTAAGTTTGGCATAGGGGCTAATGGAGGAACGCCATTATTCAGTAACCTCACTAAGCAAGACAGTGACCCCCCTATATGGTTCCTGGATGTTGAGGGCGGTCGATTAGAGTTAGAGACTGATGATCTGTTAAATCAGAATAGGTTTCAGCGAAAGTGTATGGATGCTTTAAATAAGATTCCCCCAAAAGTGAAGGAGAACGTTTGGAATCAAATCATACAACAACTATTAGATGCGATAACGATAGTAGAGGTTCCTAAAGAAAGTTCTACGGAAGGACACTTCATGGAGTTGTTAGAAGCCTTCTGTACCGAGAGACCTGCGAGAGAGCGAGACGAGTTACTTCTACATAAACCGTGGACAGATCGAGGGAGGACTTATTTCAGGCTGTTAGATTTAATGGATTACCTACACCGGAATAACTTTAAAGAATACCAACGGAACAGGTTAACCTCCAAGCTAAAACAACTAGACGGAGAGCCTTATTTCTTTAACATTAAAGGTAAAGGTGTCAACGTTTGGTTTATAGAAGAGTTTAAAGCACAAATCGAGTCCCATAACTTACCCGAATTTAATGATAATTTATTATGAAAACTTTCGCTAAAAATGTATTTAAAGGAGAGGACCCTCACATTATTGGGTGGGATCGACCTACTGTACGCGAGTTTTGTAAAAAACGAGTACAAGGTAGGCCGACAAAAGGATACGGTATTGCGGAGTTTAATTACGCAGGAAAGTTATACAATCCTGAGCCGTGGACACCCTCAGTAGAGTACATTAAAAATAAGGCAGAGGAGTGGGCTTCAAAACTACTGGATCGCCCTATCGAGTTTACTTTTTGCTTGTGTGGCTTATATGGAACAGGGGACGTGGCTATCCCTCACCACTCAGACACAGTACCCACCTTAGACGATATTGTTTTAGGCATTTCGTTTGGGGGAACTAGGTTATTAGAGTGGAATGAGTATGGCAGGGAGATTAAAGAAGAAAGTAACACCAGTGAGACACTAGATTTCATAACCAAGTGGACCCCTGTTACTCGGAAGTATCTATTAGAAGATGGTGACGTCTATATGTTCGATGGTCGTTCTCAGATGACAAGCACTCACTCGATTCCTTCGATAGAGTTTGGAGCAAAAAGACGCGTCAGCCTAACTTTCCGGACTGGGCTATGACTCTTCCAGCGCACACCCAAGTTATTCTTGGACCCCCTGGAACAGGAAAAACCACTACGCTACTGAGCCTTATCGAAGACGAATTAGAGAAAGGAACACAGCCAGAAAACATCGGGTTTTTTACTTTCACGAAGAAAGCGGTAACAGAAGGCAAACAAAGAGCTGTAGCTAAATTCAATATAAGCGATAGAGATTTACCTTTCTTTAGGACTCTTCATTCATTAGCCTTCCGACAGCTTGGTTTAACGAGAGAAAGTGTGGTTAGCCATACGGACATAAAAGATCTTAATGAAAAAATGAATTTAAGATTAACAGGTAGAACTACCTCGGATGAGGGGCATATCTTCGGTATGACGCATGATGATCGGTTAGCCTTTATCGAGAACTTAGCTAGGGTTCGCAACATCCCATTAAAAGATCAGTGGCATGAGGTAGAGGACGCTGTTGGTTGGTTTGAGTTAGAGCGATTTGCTAGAGGGTTAGAGCTGTTTAAGAAAGACAGACTGTTAGTAGACTACACTGATATGTTACATAAGTTTTTAGTGGAGGGCACTGTTCCTGAGTTAGACGTTATGTTTGTTGACGAGGCACAAGACCTTTCGCCTTTGCAGTGGGCGGTGGTTCGTAAGGTTGCTGAAAAAGCAAAGAAGATTTATGTGGCGGGTGACGATGATCAGGCTATCTATAAATGGGCAGGAGCTGATGTAGATTATCTTATAAACAATTCTAAGAATTCTATGATCTTAAAACAGTCCTACCGTGTGCCTTCTGCCGTCCATGTCTTAGCCAAACAGTGTATAGGACAGGTTCAATCTAGAATCCACAAAGAGTGGACGCCTCGAAAAGAAGAGGGGTTGGTTCGGTGGGAACCTAATATAGAATTAATTGACATGGAGAAAGGAGACTGGTTGGTGCTGGCTCGAACTAACTATCTACTAGAGGACGTAGACGAATACTGTAGAAACGAAGGATGGTTTTTCGAAGTAAAAGGTCGACCGAGTATCTCAGAAGCCAAGGTGAGGGCTGTTATTTTTTGGGAGAGGCTAGGCAAGGGCGATTCAATCAGCCTAACCGAGTGTGCGAATATACTCAAGTTTATCAAAGTTGAGAAACCTAAGAAACTAGACATGTTAGATTCAAACGCTACGTTACAGTATCAAGACATGAAAAGCCATTTCCCTGAGTTACCCGACGGACGATGGTATGACGTTTTCACCTTGTTAAACCCCAGTGATATTAGCTACATAAGAGCCATGTTACGTAGAGGGGAGAAGATAACTAAGCAACCTCGAATACGGTTGTCGACTATTCATGCCGCTAAAGGCGGTGAAGCTACAAACGTAGTGTTACTGACCGATATAACTACACGAGTTTATAAAAATTATCAGCAAAATCCTGATGACGAGAACAGAGTATTTTATGTAGCGATAACCCGAACTAAGGAGAATCTATTTTTAATTGAGCCTAAAACGCCTCGCCACTACCAGATATAAAAGTTCTTTACTTTGTACTAAAAAGTAAAGTATATTAAAACCTTAATTAACGCTTAACCAGAAAGGAGAATGTATGAATATATTTTATTTCAGCGAAGACCCTGTAGAAGCCGCTAAAGCGCAACCCGATAAGATGTTGGTCAAAATGCCTTTAGAAACGGCACAGATGTTGTGTACCGCTCACCGCTTACTTGATGGAGATGAATATGCAGACGTTGCTGGTTTATATAAGAAAGCCTATATGAATCATCCATGTACTCTCTGGGCTAGAGAATGCAGTGGCAACTACGCTTGGCTTTATCGACATTTCTTAGCATTAGGTGATGAATACACTTACCGCTATAAACGAATTCATGCCAGTATTGGGAAATTAACTGAAGCCTTATACGACATGCCTAAGAACATTCCAATAGGCTATAGAACAGAAGTGGCACAAGCAATGCCGGAAGAGTACAGAAACGAGGACTCTATTCTCGCTTATCGTAATTATGTTATTAATGAAAAAGGTTACGCTAAATGGGAAAAAGGTCGAACTAAACCAACTTGGTGGGAGATAGGCAGATGTCATCTATAAGAAAAAAGTTAACAGTTAACGAAAACGACAGCAAAAATACTCGAATGGATCTTGCTTCGGCAGGAGTTTTAGCAAACTGGAGACCTGACGAACTCGCCCATATGAGCCGATTCGATAAAATCTCCTCTTTATGCATCAGTGAGGCTAAAAACTTAGACCGACCCTTAGACACTTTTGAAATGGGTTGCGGAGAGTGTTGGGCACTTAGAAATTTATACAAGGCTTATGTGGTCAAGAAGACTGATATTATTCGCTCGTATTATGGAACAGATATAGATCCTGCGTGTGAAGCAGAGAACCCTTACTGGTCTAACGGTGGCGAGCCTTTAGTGAACTCTACTTGGTTTAAAAACTTTAATGGCACACTCAAAATAGTCGATGTAACTGTTCCTCAGTTTGATGAACACGGGAAAAAGCTTAATATCTTTCATGAGCTAGAGGATGAGAGTATAGACTTCTTTTGGTCCACCGAAGTTATTGAACACATGAATAGAGAGTTTGTTGGTCCGTGGTTAGACGATGCGGCTAGAGCAATGAGACCTAATGCATTAGCGTATATCTCTACTCCTAATCATGACGGTTCTAACGACAAACTACCTGAAGACCATATTTACGAGTGGGGCTTCCAAGAACTTAAAGAAGAGTTAGAAAGAAACTTCATTATAGAAGATGTTACAGGAACTTTTATACAGCTACCTAATCTTCGTAAGGCTATGAAAGAACAAGTAGAGCCTTCTGTTGATGGAATACCTCTACACAGTAGTGTGAGAAAATACCCCCGAGCATGGTCGCCCGAACAGTTAGAGATGCTTGAAAGTAGGTTTGGTCGACAGTTCTTACGTGTAGCCGCCGCCGCCCCGTATCCAGAATACGCCAACAACTGTGCATGGGTATTAAGGAAAAAATAATGACTACGTTTATCCGAGCAGAACTCGATCGATATTGCTACTGGCAGGAAGAGCGAGAAAAGATTCGATTTAAAAAAGAAATCTTAGGAGAGAAAGCCCCGTGGACGGAGGATCCTATACTACAGAACTTTAAGTTTTGCCAAGTTTATCGGGAAGATGATAGAACGACTCGGTGGTTTGCTAAACATATCAGAACACCCTTAAAAAACGATCCAGCAGTGCTTATGGCAACGGTTATTTTCCGATGGTTTAATCTAATAGAGACCGGAAGAACGTTGGTGGAACACGACCTCTTATTAAATTGGGATAGATTAAAAGCGATTGAAGAGATCACTAAACAACCTAAATGGGTGACTGGGGCTTATATTGTCAAGACACCCAACGGTATGAATAAAGTCACAGGTGTTGCCGAATGTATTTCTCATATGTGGAAAGATCGAAATCACCTCACCGACACACTAGAAGAAGCTAGAAATAATAAAGAATCCTCATTGGAGAAAACATGGTGTATTCTTAGAGATTACCCCTACATGGGTCCATTCATGGCCTACGAGGTAGTGACTGATTTACGATGGACGTATTTTTTAGAAAACGCAGATGATCGATTAACGTGGGGCAATGCTGGACCAGGAGCCATGCGAGGACTCAACCGTTTGACAGGAAGAGACTTATCCTTTTCAAAACGAAGTCACAACTGGAATGATGAGATGAATGAACTGTATAGTGCGGTCTCAGGGAGATTGTGGTTTAAGCGTAAAGACCTACCTTATGAAATGCGGGAGATAGAAGGAGGGCTTTGCGAGTTCGATAAGTACTCTCGAATGGTAAAAGAAGAAGGCAGAACACGGTCTATTTATAAACATAACGATCTTCCTATGATTGAAGATCTAGTAGAAGGAGAAAGTAAGTATGGGAAAACTTAATGAATATTCAATAGAACTTTTAGAGGAGTGGGGAGACTCTGTAGACATACACTACACACAGTTTCTTGAGGTGGCTTTCTTTCTAAAAGTCCCTGCAACACACAAAATGGCGGTAGCTTTTGTAAGACGTAAACTTCCAGGACTTGGCGAGAATGAAATAAGCTATCTTATCGGTGCAATCATAGACGGATACCACGAAACCTTATGAAAGTAATTAACGCAAGAAATGTAAACGATGCTCTACTTTTAGGAATAGATTTATTTAACGGTGCTGTTAACTATAGAGTACAACAGACGCGTAACGGTACGACTTACGAGGCATTAGATCCCGTAACAACTGTTTATAATAATCCGTGTGAGCGCGTATGTTTAATTCCACAAAGAGACGCTAACCCTTTCTTTCATCTCATAGAAAGTCTTTGGATGTTAGACGGTCGTAAGGATTTAAAACCTTTAACGTATTTTGTTAAAACCATGGGAGATTTTTCTGACGATGGTGAAACTTTGTGGGGGGCTTACGGTTGGCGGTGGAAAAGCTATTTCGGCAGGGACCAACTACCTCTCATTATAAATATGCTGAAAAAAGATCCTAACGATCGTAGAGCTGTTCTACAGATGTGGGATGCTAAATATGATTTAAATAGGTATGGCAAAGACGTTCCCTGTAACACTAATATCTATTTTAAGGTGCGCGAGGGCAAACTGAATATGACCGTATGTAATCGGTCTAATGATATGCTGTGGGGAGCCTATGGTGCTAACGTGGTTCATATGTCAGTATTGCAAGAATATATGGCATCGGCTATCGGTGTTCGTGTTGGCGTATACCGACAGGTTAGTGATAGTTTTCATGTCTACACGGAGTTTCCTGTTTGGGATAAGGTTAAGGATCTAAGCATAGACCCACACACTTTCAGCGAACTAAAGAATCCTTACGACACTTTAGAGGACTACACGCCCACCCCTTTGTTTACACAACCTCATATGTTACCGCAAGAGTTACAACAATTCTTTGAGATATTAAAGCAACCTAAGGATTTCAAATGGTTTACAAATGGTGGTGATTGCGGAAGCGGCTGGACTAACCCTGTGTTTAAAGATATTGCCGTACCGATGATGATAGTTTACGCCTGTTATAAAGCAAATAATTTTCACGATGCATATGAAATGCTTCATTTTATTACAGCATTAGATTGGAGAGCGGCTTGTCTCGCTTGGCTTCAGAAGAGAGAACAGTCACATATCACTAAAACTAAAGAAGGAAAAGCGCATGAGTAAATGGGAAAACATGAAAAAAGCCGCACAAGGTGACTTAGAGGCTCTTAAAAAAGCTGAAACGTCATACGGTGACTCTTGGAAACGTCGCGGAGGTGTGGGTGCTTTTATGATGTTAGCACGTAAGTTCGACCGAGTTGAGCATCAAGCCCAGAAGTGTGGGTGGGATGTTTTTGAAGCAGGAAAAACTTATGTAGGAGAGGAAGGTCTACTCGATGATATTAGAGATTTGCGTAGATATTTATTATTAACCGAAGAACATATCACAGCGAACAACTACGTTGTAGAAGAAGCTGATGATACACACACTGATGAGGAGAGTTAGCATGAAGTGGTTTTCAGATATGATTAAATTTTTTACAACACCTGAAGTAGACGAGGTCGCAAAAGCTAAAGCGATTGCAAAAGCAATAAAAGAAGGGACAGTTATTTTACAACCGTTACCCAAACGTGTTCGAGCACGAACTGTAAAAGGCACATATATAGGCGATGACAAATCTACACCCGATGTCAATGAAGCATGGAAAGGAGGCAAAGCGCCGAAACCTAAGTCTAAAGTTGTAAAGATTAAGAAAAAGAAATGATCTTACAAAATTCTTTGTTTCCGCCTCCGAGCGATTGGACTGTACCTGATTTCTTTCCTCAATTTTCTGAGACAGAAACAGTTGCTATCGATTTAGAAACCTACGATCCCTTACTTTTAACCTGTGGTCCAGGATGGGCTACAGGTCGCGGTCATGTAGTAGGTATCGGGGTGGCGACAAAAGATTGGGAAGGTTATTTTCCTATTCGTCACGAAGGTGGCGGTAATCTAGATGAAGAGATTGTTTTACGATGGCTAACTAATCTACTCAAATCCACAAAGCGAGAAGTAGTGTTTCATAATGCACTCTACGATGTTGGTTGGTTAAGAAGAGAAGGCGTTATTGTAAAAGGTAAAATACTCGACACTATTATTGCGGCTCCTTTGCTCAATGAGAACAGGTTTTCTTATTCACTGGATAATTTAGGTATTGAGTATTGCGATGAGAGGAAGGATGAGTCTCTCTTGAAAAATGCGGCTCTGGCTTTCGGTATTAATCCGAAGTCAGAGATGTATAAACTACACGCTAAATATGTTGGACCTTATGGTCAACAGGATGCTTCCCTAACATTAAAGCTGTGGAGTAAACTGAAAATTGAGATTGCTCAGCAAGGTTTAGAAAAAATATTTGAGATGGAGTCTAAGTTGATTCCGTTATTGCTCGAGATGCGGTGGAGAGGGGTTAGAGTTGATGAGGAAAAAGCTGAAAGAGTTAGCAAAAAACTCTCTACCGAAGAACAGAAAATACAAATAGAGATCAAGCGGAAGTACGGCAAAGATGTAAACCTGTGGGCTAATGCCTCCTTGGAAAGTATTTTTGAAAAGAATAGCATATGGTTCCCACGCACAGCCAAAGGTATGGCTAGTTTCCAAAAGGATTGGTTAGAGGGTCACTCACACGAACTCCCCCAGTTAATAGTCAGGGCACGGAAACTCAATAAAGCTAGAACTACGTTTATTGATAAGATGATCGGGGACCATGCCTTCAACGGAAGGATACACGCAGAAGCGCACCCTATGCGTAATGACCGTGGCGGCACCGTTACTGGTCGATTTAGTTACAGCAACCCTAATCTACAACAGGTTCCTGCACGAGACCCCGAGATAGGGAGTTTAATTCGTTCTCTCTTTATTCCTGAAGAAGGTTGCCAGTGGGGAGTATTTGACTACTCGCAACAAGAACCCAGACTAACCGTTCATTATGCTAACCAGATGAATTTAACTGGAGCAAAAGATGCGGTGAAACTGTATACGGAGGAGAATGCAGACTTCCACCAGATCGTTGCGGACATGGCAAATATACCACGTAAACAGGCCAAGACTATCAATCTCGGTTTAAGCTATGGAATGGGTAAAGAGAAACTTGTTAAAGAATTAGGAATAGATGATACAGAAGCTGAAAAGCTTTTCCAACAGTACCATGCTAAAGTTCCGTTTATTCGCGCTCTACAAGATCAATGCGCAAGAGTGGCAATGGAGCGAGGATATATCAAAACATTTGCAGGAAGGCGATGCCGTTTTGATCTGTGGGAAAGTAGATATGAAAGAAGTCTACCGTTACCTCTGGAAGAGGCGAAAGATAAATATGGGGATGATCTTAAACGGTCATACACTTACAAAGCTTTAAATCGTTTAATACAAGGATCTGCGGCTGACATGACAAAGTTAGCAATGATAGGTTTGTGGGAGGAAGGAATAGTTCCTCACCTACAAGTCCACGATGAAGTTGATATTTCAATAGAGAGCAAAGAACAAGCAGACACAGTAACAAGAGTAATGGTCAACTGTGTGAAACTTGCTGTTCCTTTATTAGTGGATCAAGAGTTAGGAACGTCATGGGGCGAAACAAAGGAAATAAAATCATGAAAGGTATCTCACAAGCAAAGGCAGAACAAAATTCGATTAGGTACAGAAAAATGTATGATCAATGGAGTAGCTCAAAAACAACACTAGAAGAACTAGGAAAAGAACATGACGTCACGAAACAACGAATGTGGCAAATAATCACACGCTGTAAACTAGGGAGTGGTGATTATTATTATGGAGTGGCTGTCGCACGTCATAAATGGTCAGAGTTTACCGAACTTTACTCGGACGTGGAACAAACACAAAGAGCGTTTAATGAGTGGTTAGGTGAGCGTGAGATTAAATTGACCTCAAATAACCAAAAAGTTGCTCCACACACGGGTTGGGACAGATAAGCTATAAAAACTGCGTTTTTCAAAAAAATCGGCCTCAGGAGAGCTCACAGGCTAAACGATCTAGGGCTAAGTAAGGCCATAGGGTAGGCTAGATAGAAGAGCTCTTAAAACGTCTGAGATTAGCGTATACGCTAATCTCTCTACTTTAGAGGGGTTTCGGAGGGTAAACATGGCAAAAGAGAAGAATTTGTGGTTATTGCTGAGAACGAACCTGCCTCAAATGCATTTACAGCGAATTGAGACAGGAATGACCGGAGCAGGAGTTCCCGATGTCAACGGTTGTGCAAAAGGAAAAGAATTTTGGATAGAACTAAAAGAAATACATTCCGGCAATGCACTCACTCTACGTCCTATGCAAATTTCTTGGCTGGCTAAACGAGCGTCTCATGGCGGTCAAGTTTTTGTGATGGCTAGAAAAAATAATGAGATCAAACTCTACCATGTAGACAGCCTCACGGGAATAAAAGATTTAGTTAAAGAGGGCTACAACTCTACTGCTCTTTTAACTCTGACAATCCCCTACGATTGGGACGCCTGCGCTACTGCTTTACTTTCGTAGCCCTGCTATATATAATGGTAAAAGTAGCAATTAGGCTACTGTCACTAAGTAAGAAAGGAGAATGTTATGTCACATCAAGTAGAAACAATGGCATGGGCTGGCGCAAAACCTTGGCACGGATTAGGTGTTGAAGTTGACGACAACCTTACCCCATTACAAATGCAGCAAGCAGCACAGCTAGACTGGACAGTAAGCAAACGTCCAAGCTACACTTTAGACGCTCCCGAGTGGAACGATGATGTAGGTCTCATCCAAGCCGAGAATACTTTCCACATCGTTCGTGATTCTGATAATAGAATACTTAGCCATTGCGGTAGAGACTACGTCCCTATTCAAAATGAGGATGTATTCAAGTTCTTTAAACGTTTTACGGAAGCTGGTCATATGACCATGGAAACTGCAGGTAGTTTAAAAGATGGTGGAGAAATATGGGGTTTAGCTAAAATCGCAGAAGATTTTGCGCTGGCCGGTGATGACCTTATAAAAGGTTATCTACTTATTAATCAGCCACACATTGTTGGTCGGTCGATGACCATTAAGCTAACACCTATACGAGTTGTGTGTAACAACACACTTACCATGGCGTTAGGCATGAATAATACAGCGTCATTTCGTATGCCTCATGTTAAAGAGTTCGGTGACGACGTTATACAAGCGGCAGAAAATGCTCTAGGATTATCCGCAACGGCTATGACTGAGTTTAGAAAGAACGCTACTCTACTTTCCCAAACAAAAGCCAAGCACTCGGATGTCCTTGATTATGTCGGTCAGATATATCAACCGTTAATGATTGCAGAATACCGCAAAGAACAGCTATTACGATCAACGGCTTCGGGTACGCACCTTGGAATTCAAGAGCCGCTAAAAGACAAACTCAACAAGTTCCCTTCATTAGTAATGGATGCGCTAGATCAAAGTCCTGGAGCACATCTCAAATCGGCAAAAGGTACGTGGTGGGGAGCCGTGAACGCAGTTACCTATGTTGAGGATCATTTACGTGAGTCGCAAACACCAGGAAATGCATTACACAGTGCGTGGTTCGGTGCTGCAGCAAACCGTAAAAGCCAAGCTCTTTCACTTGCCATACAGCGAGCCGCTTAATGAAAAAAGAAAATCCCAAGACGTATTTCTTAGCGGCAGAAGTCATAGAAATGATGTGGGTTGGTTTACACGAGTCAGGTCAGGAAGATCTGGCTCGTGCATTATCAGACTCTATGATTACACAAGGTTGTCAAGAACTAACCACGGTAACAGATCCCGAGCTTATCTTGATGTTTTGGAAAAACTACCTAGAGGAGAATGAGTTTGTTGTTTTCTCCAAGGACGATACGGTGCACTAAATGAGTACTATGCTAGATAGGGGTGATCATGATGAATTACTACCTGATTGCCCGTGGACTAAAGAGGACGCACAATACTGTGATGCCCATGATACAGAACTTTCCTATGGGGAAGATGAAGAAGGGCGTGAATTTCGATACTGTAAGCTATGTGACGACTCGGAGGAGGAGTTATGGAAATCACCGACAAAGATAAACTCATAAAAAATCTAAAAATATGGAACGCTCTACTTTTTGAACATTCTCAAGTACTCGGAGAACTTGTAGAGCAAATCGAAGAAGACATACCCAGTGATGAAGGAACTAAACATCTGTGGCAAATAGTAGATGAAGCAAATAATTTACTTTGTGGACCTACTCGAGCGTATGTTAACCAAGATTAGTATCTTTTTTTATCCCGCTATGGGGTACTGGTTTACTTTCCCGTTATTGGGAGGCATACTAATAATTCGTTCTGCCGCAAGGTAGATTATTTTGATCCAAAGAAAGGAGAATGTCATGCAAATAGCAACAGCAACAGAAGGAGGCAACCGTTTCACAGTACAGAAACCAAGCCGTTCAACCAAGAAAATAGCCAAGCCATTGAGCAAGGCTAAAGTAACCGCAGTGCCTAAACCTACGAAAACAGGTAAGGCATCCGCAAGAACTTTATACAAGTTCACAGGTAAAAAACCAGAAGGTAAAACACCGCAGATGAATGCGTTGATTTTGACTGTGATGGAGGCTAAGAAGACTGATTTAGTATCTTCTAGCTTTACAGCACAGGATCTGGTTTCGCTTGCAGTAAAGCAAGGCGCACTAACAACAGGCCAAGATCCGCTAAGAATCTTCCGGTTCTATGCAAAACGACTTGTTGAAGAAGGCTACTTTGCGAAAGCGTAATGAATCGGGTGCACAGGGCAACTTGTGCACCTACTTTTTTAGGAGAATTTCGTGGAAATAGAAGTACAGAAAAAAGACGGAACAGCTTACAACACTAATCTAAGTAGTCTCTCGAGAGAAATTTACTTAGCCTTGAAAGAAAACCACCTACTTCAAGACTTAACATTCGATGAAGGCTTTATCGTTACCAACACTATTTATGAAGCAGTAGAAAAGCTTGTGGGATTCAAAGACAACTAAGAAAGGAGAAATATTGTGCCAAATCATTGTTTTAACAAAATTATCATCGAAGTGGGCGACTCAGACACCGTGAGTTTTGAATCAGTAGTCGATTCTCTTCATGACGACGACGAACAAAATACTGTTTTCGATTTTAACGCCATAATCCCGATGCCTTCCGAACTAAAAAACACCACAAAAGGCTACGGAGCAGAACCGCCTGACGAGACTAAAAACGCTCGATTGCGTAAAAAGTACGGAGCAGATAACTGGTACGACTGGTCTATCACTAATTGGGGAACTAAGTGGAATAGTTATGACTGCGAAATCGTTGACCACGAGATCGGAGAACGTATTGAATATACATTTGATACTGCGTGGGGACCACCGATGGCGGTGATCGAAGCGTTACGAGAGCAATGCCCTGATTTTAATATTAGTGCATTTTACGATGAACCAATGATGGAGGCCGCAGGGTACTACTAATGGAAATAAATGATGCGATATTTACAAGAGACACCGACACAGGGATTCAAATTGATATCGGAATCCCTCTACCTACTGATACCCGATCTGACTCAAGATATCCCTTTGATAAAATGTCAGTAGGCGACTCTATCTTCCTGGTCCTCAACGAAGGGGACAATGGAACTCGAATGAAAAATCGATTAGCCCAATCTACTCGATCGTATGGGAAAAAGCAAGACCCTCAGCAACACTTTATATTACGTTATCGATTAGAAAACGAAATATCAGGTGTCCGAATCTGGAGGAAAAACTAACCTATGGGCTACTGGTTTACTTTCGCTTACTGGTTGGTATACTTTAAATAGTTAGGTTATTTCATAAACGAGAAAGGAGAAATGTATGACAGTTACAGAAACAGAAACAGTACTCAGTGCTCTTCAGGATGTTGTTGGTACACTAGACCATTTAGTTGAATCTATGAAAATACAACGACAGATTAACCAGAAATTAGGAGAGCGTATCAAAGAATTAGAGTTGAAAGCTCTAATGTCTGAAAACGAAAAGATGGCACTAACCGCAGTTGCTGGTCTTTTCCCGCAAGAAGAGGAAATATCATGAAAATCGAACCATTTAAACCGTTGAGTCCTCGCATCGCTCCTGTTCCTGGCGGAGTATTTGCAACCCCTAAGGATATGAAAGCACTTGAGGATTATCTGGCATTGTTTCATGGTAGTGAGGCCATCGTCGCGAATACGTGCGCATGGATGGCGTGGAACCTCGCGTGTAAAATCGTAAATGAATCTGAAGAAGAGGAAGAATCCTGATGGCCTATGTAATCGGAGTGTGGGACTTACAATTTTTCAAAGTAGACGAGGACGGTAATGAGTTGCTCAATAAAGACGGTAGCGTCAAACTGTTCAGAGACAATGGCGAACTAGATGTTGGATATCTAACAGACGGTTTGGAAGATGACGACCTAGAGGAGATCGAGTCATGAGTAAAGATATTGATAAGACCGAGCCAGACTACCTAGCCTACGCCAATACTGGACTAGGGACAGTCGTCTGGGGACGAGGTGCGACGGTGATCGAAGCAGTTGAACTAGCCGCAAGAGCACTGGTACGCGATTTTGTCGGATACAACAACACGTTTGGAGTCTCTGTTACCTTTGAAGTAGCAGACGTAACGGGGTTTGACGAGATCCAATTCGGGGGTGGGAACGGCATTCGATCAGGAAAGCATAAGTTCACCGACTCTACCTTCATCACCGTAACAATCCCCAAGATTAAAAAGAAAGGCAGTCATCATGGGGCGACCTATAAGTATCGACTATTGAAAAGCGTGGCCTTGTCCGTAGCCAGCTAACTGGTTTACTTTGACGCTTTTCTTTACTATACTTATAAAGTAAGCTAACCCAGAAAGGAGAATGATATGTTTGTATTACGAGATCTCAAGACCAAAGAAGTATGTAATGAAGGTGCTGTTCATTACGAAGAGTTTCAGGACGCGCTAAAGGCTCGAGCGAAAATGGCGAGAAGCAAGTCCCATTATGTCTCACCCTTCAGTAAAGAAGACAATGCCGTTGTTTGTAGTGGAGGCGACCTAGTCCAGGATAAAAATCGACTTAGAGGAATCAATGAACTCTTTGATGAAGTATTCGACTCTACTCTCCTGAACACGAAATCAGTCGATCTAGAGCTCAAAGAGATATTCCAAGTATTAGGCATGAACGATGCCAAACTAAAGGACTTAATCTGATGAGCGATCTAAGAGAAGACTGGATACGGTTACAGAAAGAGTATCCTGCTATTGAACCCTCAAAGAAAAAGAGAAGAACAGGCAAAAATACACTGTTTGCCCGAGTGATGAACTCCAAATGCGGCGACAACCGTACCTGTAGTATCTGCGAAGAACCTATCAAACCACTTACCAATGACGAAGGCGTGGTCTACTGGGCTAACGGACACAATGCCCTACCTATCAACGATGGACGGTGCTGTGATCAATGTAATAATACCGACGTGATCCCTGCTCGAATAGAAATGCGGAGACAACCATGACATTGACCTTCGGAAGTTTGAGACACACCACCTCGGGACGTAAAAGAAATCCCCTACCGCGAAAGACCGGACGATATGTCCCTGTCTTCAAAGAACCACCACTAGAAGAAAACTATCGCAGAGAGACCAAACAATATAAGTCGGCCTCTCTACTCTACTCTACTGATACAAACAAGGACTGTAGTATTGTAGATAGATCTGAACTGATTAAAACATCTACCCATACCATCGCACCAGCGTACAATAAAGGAGCGTATCAAGTGATAAGCACCGACAACATAAAGGACATCGGTAGGTAATCCAACAGGCGACCAATAATGGAACAATTAATAGGGGTTGTGATTATAGGACTGTTCGTGTTCGCAGCATGGGGCGCGGTTCTGGTAATAGGGGATAAAGAACGTGAGTTCAAAAAGCGAAGAGAAGATTCAAAGAAATAAACAGGCGTGGGCTACTGGTACTTTGCCTTACTTTTCTTAGCTATAATAAAGGTAGGTTAGCTAAACGGTTAGCCAAAACCCTTAGAAAGAGAGAAAGATTATGGAAAACTTAAACGAAGTAATCGTGAAAGATATAGAAGCGAAGATGGAAATACTGAACAGTTGTTTTAAGTTCGGACAGACCACGATGAAGAGCTATCAACATCAACAACTAAGACCCGCATATATAAGAAACCTTTGGCAAATATGCAAAGTAAACGAAAACTGGCAATCACCAAGAGCTAGTTGGATTGCAGATCAGGGTGTACTGACCGAACCTACCTACGGTTTCGAGTTTGACAGAGATTGCCTGTACGATACATCAGAATCTATGAGTCCGAAGACCGAGGAATTAGGCCAAGGAATTCTTTATGTGGATTTCCAAACCACCGAAACTAATGGGAAACATATGATAGTATGTACCAAAGCACATTTAGAGAATCACTGGGGCGTCAAAATACTACGCGCTATAAATCAAGAAATTAGCGATAGCAAAACGATGAGTCACTTATCCGGAAGGCTAGAAAGTATGGACGACTCGAGTGTAGCGTTTATTATATTCGACGGCTATGACCAAGAAGACTCAGCAAGCTTTGAGAATTGTGTAGTCTACACAAAAAGTGAAAAGACTTGGGAAACCACCGAATCAGCGGTTGACGATGCGTTTACCGCATTGCTAGAAACAGTAACTCTATCCGATTTATTCTTTAACTAAGGAGAACGGTAATGGACGGAATGGTTAAAATCCTCATAGAAACAGGCGACTACGACACGATCCCAGTCTGTATTTGTCCGCACGACGACAATACAATTCGTGAAATTATCGAGGGCTACGAAGATATTTGGCAAAACACCCTTGTGAAAGGAGGAGAATCTCTCGACCCTGTGATAAACAACTGGGGAGGGAGCTCTGCCCTAATAGAAGTGTTAGAAACCCAAGAACGGGTTTACTGGAATCACGGATAAGGAGAAAGATTATGAACTTTGATACACTCACTCTGCTAATACTAGGAGCAGTACATATCTGTTTTGTGCTGTTCATAATAGAAGAAGAAAGAAAAAAGAAAAACCCCTGAAAGACCCTTGCCTCACGATCGTGGGGCTTTTTTTCGCCTATCGTATTGTTATCTCAGAATTAAAAAAGTTTTATGAAAAAACATTCGTCGATTGGCTAATATCGCTAATAGACTAATAGAATCGAGCTGTGTGTGTCTCGGTCAGTGGTTTGTTGGTATGAGCAAAAGTAATAGATAATCTATTAGTTATTACAAGTGAGTAGTAAGATACCTAGAGGGCATAAGAAAAGTATATAATTATATTGTTTTACACTAATATATCAATATCATTATGCGACCCAGGAGATACGATGAAAGCACTGAAATACACCCCATTAATACCCACAGAAGATGGTACTGCGTTTGTTGATGACAAGGGTAAGACGTGGCAACCGCTCAACTCAAAGCAAAAGAAGTTCTGCAAGGAGTATATCAAAGGACAAACAGCTACCGACGCGGCTGTTAAAGCAGGGTATACGAAAGATCGGAAGGGTGCTAAGACACAAGGAAGTGTTCTACTAAATCATAACCCGATGGTTCGAAACTACCTCATTGACTTGGAAATCACAGCCTCAGAGAAGGATTCAATTTCTCTGGAGAACCATTTGTCCACGCTCCATGAGCTGAGGGAGGACGCAAAGGACCAAGGTCAGATATCCGCAGCCATCACCGCCGAGGTCCATCGTGGCAAGGCGGGCGGACTCTACATAGATAGGCGCGAGATACTGACCGCGAAGATCGATCTGATGTCAAAGGACGACATACTTGTGCGACTTGAAGAGATGATCAAGAGAAGATCCAATGTGATCGAGGGAGAGTTCGTTAGTCTCGACTAGTGTTACTCTATCCCTTCGTCCCTTCTTGCTCTACTCTACTCTATCGCTCTACTCTACTCTACTCTACTCTACTCTACTCTACTCTATCCCTTCGTCCCGCGATCTCTTACTCAGCCCGATCACCAAGAACCAGAGACGAAGGAACGAAGAGATAAACCCGCGAACAAGAGACGAAGAGACGAAG
>Ga0208031_1000134_pt1 | contig 23160 bp, 21 predicted proteins | sample MalvirAntarct_38_FD_184252 | JGI IMG/M metagenome (GOLD analysis project Ga0208031, IMG submission 184252) | Marine viral communities from the Global Malaspina Expedition - Malaspina viral metaG Antarct_38 (SPAdes) (version 2) | ecosystem: Environmental > Aquatic > Marine > Oceanic | place...
GTCTAAAAGACCGTGATAACTCATTGTGGAAGATTGAGAGCTAAATGTAACAATAGAGGACATTGTTAGTCCAAGATTTAAGGGGTGAATATGTCACCAACATTGAAATTAAACTTTATTTTGATGCTTTTTGCGTGCTTTAGTGCATTTTCAGTTAATGCTGGCGGCGGAAGTGGTACTGAGCCACCAGATGACAATGTGTACGTTAAGCAAATTTATAATAATTATGATGGAGATACATTTCGAGCTTACATAGGCTCAAAAACTTATCATGAGCCAGTCAGAATATTGGGCGTAGACACACCTGAAATTAAAGGCCAATGTGAATATGAAAAAGAAAAAGCGATAATCGCTAAGAAGTATCTCAAGCTTGTGTTATCAAAAGCGAAAACAATCGAGTTAGTCAAACCTGGTCGAGACAAATACGATCGAGTTCTAGCCAAAGTATTGGTAGATGGAAACGATTTAAGCCAACTTATAATTGATAGCGGTAACGGTAGGAAATGGCGTGGTCGTCGAGAAAATTGGTGCGATTAAGTCATAACGGACGTTAAGTCGCATGAGTCGAAAGCGTTACCAAGGTAACTGCTCGCGTGAAGTAGCTTATAGAAAGAAGCGATTTAAATGTAATGGTCTAATGAAACTGTAGAGATTTATAGCTTAAAATAAGCAAAATCTTAAAGGTATTTATCATGATTAGAAAAACGAAAATCACTGTCAGCCCTCTTCAAAAATTAGAATATGCCAAGCTGATGGTCGAACAGGGTTACACGAACAAGCAAATTGAAGATATGTCAGGTGCGGGTAAATCTGCTGTGTCTCGATGGAAAGTGCAGTACCAAGCTGAATTAGCCGGTAAAACACCAGAAAATGCCAAAGCATTAACTGAAGACCAACGAAGAATTCAACTCCTAGAAGCCCAACTAAAACAAGCAATGAGGGATAATGATATCTTAAAAAAGGCTGCGGCTTTCTTCATTCGAGACAATCAAAACTTAAAATGATGCGCGAAGTAAAGAAAGCAAACCCAGGCTTTAAAATGAGTGAATTGTGCCGCGTATTCGAGATCAGTTGCAGTAGTTTTTATTACAAACCGATACCACAAAGTGTTGAAAAACAAGCTCAGATACAGTTGATAGAGCAAGCCTTCTCTGATTCAAATGCGACGTATGGCAAACGTCGAATACAGGCCGACTTATTAGATTTAGAGTGTAAAGTCGGGGTTTACGCCATTGCTACAGTAATGAAAAATTTGGGATTAAAAGCGATTAGGCCAAAGAAAAAGCATTACTATCCTAACACTGGTGACGAACATGTTTACGCACCCAATTTGCTTAAACGGCAGTTTAACCCTACGACTTATAACACTCATTGGGTGGGTGACATTACCTACATAAAATCACACCAAGGATGGAGTTATTTAGCCTGCGTACTTGATTTAGGAACGAAAGAAATCGTTGGGTATGCCTTATCAAGCCAACCCAATGCCGCGTTAGCGACAGCGGCATTGAATAACGCGTTACAACGTCAGAGGCCAAATACACAGGAGTTGATGTTTCACTCAGACCAGGGTTGCCAGTACTCTGCTAACGTGTTCAGAGAAAAGCTAAAGCACTTAGGCATTGAACAAAGTATGAGTCGTAGAGGAAATTGTTGGGATAATGCCGTGATGGAACGATTCTTTAGGAGTTTAAAGACTGAAAGATTGAACCATTTAGCCTTTATCAATCACAGTTCTGTAGTCAGTGTGGTTGAGCAATATATCCAGTTCTACAATTACAAACGCAGACATTCAGCAATAGATTATAAGACGCCACATCAAAAATATAATGAGTTAAAAAAAGCGGCTTAAAATCTCTCCAGAAATACTTGACCATTACAAAAGTAATAACTATAGGGAATAAACAATGCGCTTTATTATAGAAGATAGTCGTTTTAATGTTATAGAAGATGGTACACATCTTGGTTTTCCCAGTCTTTATAAAGAGTTAAATATCCGATTTTCGAGTTTGAACGGTTTGTCATATAGCTTAGGCAAAGAAGAAACAGATCCAATTGAAGCAATAGAGAACACAAAGAAAAATTGGATGAACTTAATTCCCTATCAAGAACAAGTCTTTACCCTTGATAGCGTAAGAAAACATCTAGAATTGAACCCTGATAATAAAAAATATACAGAGTTTTTAGACGAAGATAAGTATGAGTTGTATTTTTTTATCAACCCATTTGAACCTAAAACTTGGTACGGATTTTTCGCGTTAAGTCTTGATGATGTGGTAGCTGGTTCGCACATAAATTTAGACTGTATGTATGTGCGTAATGAATATCGCGAAGATAATCGTGGGAACATTATGGCATATGAAATCGGTTTGATAATTTGCGATTTTTTTAAAAAAGTCATTGATGAAAATACAGATAAAAAATTGGATGCCAAGTTGGTTATTAAATTGGGATTGTCTGAAAATCACAGGGCAACAATCAATGAAGCATTAGACAAAGGTCTGTTCAACCAGCAAGATACACTGTAGTGCGCGAAAGATAAGCGTTAATTCTTGGTTATGCTATAGAACCGCGCCATTTTGTTAATTTGCAGTCGTTAGGGAAGAATTGTTGTGGTGGCTTATTACAATTGTGAGGGTGCTAAGCTAAAGAAGCGACTCAACAGTATTAAGTCGCCCGCAATGTTGCATTTGAGCTACCAGCCAGCAACACTAAATTGCGTGTTTGCCGAGAAATTTTTTGTGATTAAGTCGCATGAGTCGAATGCATAACCGAAAACCAAGATAGAGATATGCGTTAATCAAAGGATTCATTCATGAATGTAGATGTATTGCTCAATATCGTAGAGCAAGTATTTAGAGTCTTTCCATTTGAAGTCTTTTTAAAGTCTATAGCGCAAGTTTGGTATTTAGTACCAATATTCATCGTCGTAAAAATATTTAAAAGTAATTGGTTTAAAGGAGTAATGGGTGAATATCTAGTAAACCGTTCACTGTCAAAATTACCCCATTCTCATTATACATTGCTCAAAGATGTGACACTACCAACTAAAGACGGCTCTACTCAAATCGACCATGTTGTCGTCTCGACATTTGGTATCTTTGTGGTTGAAACTAAGAATATGCAAGGTTGGATTTTTGGCTCAGAGAATCAACGGCAATGGAACCAGACAATTTTTCGTCATAAAGTTAAGTTTCAAAACCCACTGCGACAAAATTATAAGCATATAAAGACGTTAGAACATTTATTGGGATGTAATAAAGAGATATTTCACTCAGTGGTAGTATTTGTAGGCAATTGTAAGTTTAAGACTGATATGCCGCAAAATGTGACTAAGGTACATGGTTGCATTCGATATATTAAGCAGTTTCAAGAAGAAGTGCTCACCGCGAACGAATGTCATGAGATTATAGAAACAATCAATAACATTAAGTTCAGTCGTGGAGTAACAACGAATAGAATGCATCGCAAGAATGTACAGACGTTAGTAGCATCCAAAGAGGCGCTTAAGAAGTAATGGTAATGTATATCGACTCAACACAGCACGACAGTTTCGAATCGAGCCACTAATTGCAACAAACTAGCTAGCCTCAATACCTAAGATTAAGCTTTGTGCATTTTATGAGAGACCTGATAACGGGCAAGAATTTATGCTGCTCTTTGTTAATGGCCACTTGAGTGGAAATACGTTTATACCGAAGAATTTCTTGGTATATATGCCTGGGTTTTAGTTTGTAACGCAATGACAATCCAATAATCGTATCACAATCAAAATGTATTGATGAATCCATCGCCTCATCGATGGCTTTTTTACCTTGCGTTCGAAGGGTCGAGATCCGTTGATTCTTAAGAGTGATAGCTTTATTTACTCGTGCTTTATGCTGTTGGTATGTAGGGATAAATTTAAGTTCATTTATATCATTTTTGATTGTTTCTATATCACAATCAAAAGCCTTAGCAAGATAATCGATTAGGTTTGCTGCAGTCAAAGTTCGTTGCTTATGTAATGTATACACAATCATATCGCGCCGCCTGAGCATGTCAGGATCAACAAGTACATCATGTTCAACGTCCTGGAGCTCTGGTACTGCAGCACACTCTACCGCTTTATCTTGATAACTGTTAAAGCTTAATGGTTTGTTTATATCAATAGATTGAATGTCTTTTATAATACCTTCGCGTTCCATAAGCACCTGATCGTAAATTTAAAAATTCTTATTTAGAAGCGCCCAAAGCGAGTCATAACGGATAATAGAAATTCTGTCTGAGTTCGTGAACAAGGTATTGAACCATTCGTTGTCATAGAAAAAAACTCACCTTTAAAATAAACATATGACGGTTTACCACTAACTGAAGAATCTGGTTGTGAATTGTTAGTAGCAATATAAATATCAAATAGCTGATTTGAATAAACGAGCTTGGTAGCGGTGATCATTGGGCTTGAATTCATTGGTGTTCGTCCTTCATTGTTATACTGCTATTTTATCTTAAAATTATTACTGTTTTCTCTATTTCAGAGCATATTTAGGACGTTGAAAAATATTTACTACCGCATAGTGACCTAAATAGGGGGTTGTTGTTGATACTTATAACTATTGCTCAAAATACTTGAATCAATGGGATCTAATGTCTTTACTCTACAAGCTTTATTATCGTATTATTGATTCGAATACATTATTCATTGCTTTGGCAGTGTCATAATGTGTCCTCCAAACGGGGAAGGGGTTCCTCGGGGAAGAAGCCAACTGCAAAGTTGGCTTTTTTTCGCCTATTTAACGAGGTAAAACATCAAGTTTTGCATGTGAACTATGACGTTGTGCTACGCTAACGGTGAATCGACTATCATCAGCCGCTTTAGAGAGGACCTCATCGAGTTCTGCTTCTGTTTCACAATAAACAAATAAATTTATAGGCTCTAGATATTGGCCATCGCTAGATAATTTATTAAATGTTTCATCTTTACACAGGTAAATATTCCCTGGCTCAGCAACAGTTTGCGACGTTGAGATTTGGACCATCAAACCTGTCCAATCATATAAATTACCCAAATAATCAAATAGCAAAGCTTCAGCATCACCTTTACCTTTATACTGCGTGAGATTCACCAAAAGCTTCTGCAGCTCCGTCTCTAACTGAACATGCTCTTTGGCCAAAGAGAGCCGTTTAAGCTCTTTTTTAATCAACTTATATTGTTGTAACTTTATTTTAGGTTTAATAAATTTTTTAATAATTTGGGACCGAGTTGATAGTGGTGTAAAACGAGGGTTATCAGCCACTTCCAAATACAGATTAATTAGGCAATTTTCACAAACCTGTTTCAAAGAATCATAATATTGAGTCATTACTACATCACCTTTTTTCCGCTCTAAATTTCGCCATTGCACCATCTTCGGCAAGTATGTCTCGCCCATACCGGTATACCATCGCTGGAGAACTCCATCGGCCAGATACTTGAACCTCTAGCAACGAAAATCCTGCAGCAAGTAAATCCTGACACGCACCTAGTCGAGCTGAGTGGCCGCTCCAAGGGGTATTCCCACGTACCAATCTTGGCGCAATTATTTCCATTTTTCGAAAAGCATTAGAGAATACCTTGTCGATAGCCACACCTGATAATGGCTTTACCTGTTTGCCGATTTTATTAGATTTATGCACTTTTCTGAAAACATACCCGGTACGCTCTATGCCTGACATTTCGACATATTTATCAATTGCATCTAAGCATTTTAAACTTAATACCACTTTGTCTGGTTCACCTGAATGTCTAGATTTGGTTATCGGGACCAACAGTAAACCTCTACCGTCTCGAGTAAAACTTAATTGCTCAAACGTCATTCTGGCCAACTCTGATTCACGCAACATTGATTCATAAGCCACTGTAAGTATAGCTAAATCACGCAATTCTATAATGCGATGACTGTCAGATAATGCACGTTCTAACACATCCAAGTGAGACTCATTGAATGCTGATGCCTGGCTAATGTATTCACCTTCAGATAATTTATAGCCTTCTATTTTTTCAAACATCTTCTTTATTTTTAAAGGTTCCGTTGGCGACGGTAAACCTGCTGCTAGATGCATAGTTTGAACGGCCCAAGAGTAAACCTTTAGGGTATTAAATTTGACTCTTTCTGCCTGCTCAAGAATGTACAACTCAAAATTATCAACAGTGCATGGAATTGGTGTTATTGAGCGTTTTTCACACCATTTACAAAAAAGGTACCAATTACTGTTAAGTGATTTGAACGTATTGATTTTCATATCTTTAGAAGATAACTGAAAATCATGTAACAACATTGATATGAGTTCTGAGATCCGCTCAAAAGGCGCCGAGTCTATATCTTCTTCGAGTAATGAACGTAATTCTTTCTGCATCAATGAGCGACTATCAAGAAGTAAGTCATTGACTTTCTGAGGTTTAGATTCATTACCAACGTTCGTGGTTATAGAATATTTTTGGTTTCCAATTAATGATGTCATTTAAACCTCGTATTAACAGCACTGTGATTCAGGTATACAGAAAAACATTGATTACTCGCTACCTTCTTGTAGTTCTTTATCTATACTGACAAGGAAATCGACAACTTCATCAAACGATTTAAGATCTTCTCTGCCCATAATTATTTTTAGCTTTTTAACTAGATCTTCAGATAATTCAAATCGAGTTTTAGTTTGACGTTTTTTTAACTGGCTGATTTCTTTTCGGATCCAACGCCAACCGGCATCAGAAAAGATAAGCTGTAAATCCTGATTTAATGCATCCATTTCATAATGATGGACATCATTTTCTGGTAAAGATGATATATTACGTATAGCTCTACTCGCTGATAACCAGATTTTATCGGCGTACTCCATGTGTTTTCTGAAATTAGGCTTATAACGTTCCGGTTGAACGGAGCCATTACTAAACCGAATGTGTTTATTCAGTAATCGAGAAGAAATTTGAACTTCATCAACAGAAAGCAGACGCATACGCTTTCCTTTGGGTTCAACATAATCATATCGCCACTGTGGAGCGATGTATTTTTCAACCGACATATTTTGTCCTTTAAGCCAAAAATCACTAATTTTAAATTTCGCGTCAATCTGGTTAACTACCAAGAAAAACATTTAATTTTGTAATATGGGTACACCATAATACTAAATGAGATTAAAGTAAATCTTAACTTTGTATAATTACAGTTATACAAAGTTAAGAGTAAAAAAAATGAAAATTGATACCATGAAAAATGGGGCACCCATTTTTTATCTTATATGATTTTTCTTGGGCTGGATAAAATGGAGTAGCGAAGGTCGGATGTATCGAACTCTGAAGAGTGTAGCAAAACGAGTCTTTTCAATTATTCTAAAAAGACTTGTTTTGTAGACAATGGCATTAACCATTCATAGCAATCAGATAATAACTTTAGTTGTCTTGTTGGTCCAGGACAATTGCAATCTGTCAAAAGTCTGTGCGCGTGCTTTGCATTAACGATGATGGTTTTATCTGATATAGTAAAATGACAATGACTTAAAAACGTTGTCAGTTCTAAATAAAATTTCTCAAATTCATCTTCTCGAATACCATGCAGTTCCAGTACGTCGTGAAATTGAACAATCTCTAAATTAAATGCAAACTCAGAAGCGACTAGCTCTAATTTACTGATAATATTAACAATATCATTTGTACAGCTATTTACTGTTAACGCCATAGACATCAGAAAACCCCTCAAAATCTGTTTATTCAACCATATTATTTTTTGCTGCGCGCTCACCAATGTGCGTTTATATAATAGTTTGATAATTCTTAATAATGTTTGATCATTTATATAATAGTTTGATATTTTTTGGCTCTTTTGGTGAATGTGCGGATTAAGAGTTAGCACATTTTTGCCCCATTCCTCGTTAGAACTGATATTTCAAGTTCGTAATAGTGATTACATTTGACCTATATTTTCTCATGCAAAATTCATCTATCTAATCTGCATTTTATTCGGCATCCCAATTTTAATCACTTATGGTGCGCCAGAATCGACCTATGTAAAAGCGATCGATGATTTCTCGCAAATCACGGCTAAAGGCGGCAGCCAAGTGAATGGCCCTCAGTATTTTGAAGTCGTCACTAAGGCGGGAGAGACTTACTATTATGGCAATCCAGGATTGGGTGGCTGGATAGCCACCACCAAAAGCCAACTAGAGACGGCAGCATTGAATTAGCTGAAATACTTCAATAACCCTAATCGGTTATGAGTAACAATTAGGCCTAGTGAAGTGAATAATAATCAATTTGATGATCCCTCAGTTTTACCTAGGTATCAAGACAACACTACTTAGAGAAAGCATGAGCATGTGGCGATTAAATTTAATTATAACCAATAGCAAAACGACAAATTTAATGGTGACTCACCTAGAACTCGAACATTGATAACGCTTCGAATTCATCTTCGATTAGTGGTTAAAAAATAATTTTGAAACGTTGATTTTATTATGTTGACAGAATGTAAAATTGAGCATATTTTCTTCGAATTCTAGTATCAGCAACTTTAGCTTGCAAATGGATTTCAATATATGCACAAAAGGATGTTTTCCCCTACATTAAGAAGATTGAACATAGGTTTGGTGTTTTTTTATTTTGTAGGCTTGCCAGCTATTGCAGCTAATCAATCTGTATCTTTCGATGTATTAAACAACACCAGTTATGACGGCTGCCCTTATTCCGGTGAAGTTGCCATTTCTGTTGAGTATGATTTAGTCGAATCGAACGTTGGTCAGTTAATTGTTTCCGCTGTTAACTCAGGCCGGTCTTATGAGCTAACAAGGAAAGATGTTGAACACGGTCCAGGCAGTGCTGTATTTGTCTTTGAGCTTCAAGAGTGCATTGAACGTATCGATGTAGCCCTTACCCCCTTTTAAATTCCAATTATCAACCTTTATTATTACGTGAAAGTAAGGATGCCTCATGTCTCGCCATAAATTATTGCTTCCAATAATACTCATTATTCTTGGAGTAAGTGCATCTTCGAAGGCCGAAGTTGTAGGGTTGTCTTCAGGTGAGTTTAGGGTTGATGAGAGTGGTGCCGCCACATACTCAGTACCCATTAACATACCTGAAGGTCGGGCAGGCGTAACGCCGCAAGTGTCGTTAAACTATTCAAGTAATAACCTTCAAGATGGCCCTGTAGGTATTGGTTGGAGTGTTGGCGGTATTTCAGCCGTTTCTCGCTGCCCACAAACGCCAATTAATGACAATGCGATAACAGGTGTAAATTTTACCAGTAGTGATAGGTTTTGTCTTGATGGTCAACGATTGATATTGCTTTCGGGTACCTACGGTGCACCTTATTCAACTTACATTAAAGAAATTGATGACTTCTCAATTGTTACTGCTATGGGCGGTAGCCAAGCTAATGGGCCTAGTTATTTTGAAGTCAAAACGAAAGCCGGTGAAACTTATTATTATGGTAATCCCGGTTTAACGGGTCTTGTCAGTACAAATCAAGCGGACGCATTTGTTGAACCAAGCAATAAGACTGGAATGGCAAAAACATGGGCTGTTAAAGTCATTAAAGATATCAAAGACAACTATATTCTGTTTAATTACAACAACAGTAAAACGAATGGGACATTTTACATTGATAGCATTCAGTACTCAGCAAAATTGGGCGACAGTACTGCTTTCAATAAAGTTAAATTTGTTTACGAAGACTACGGTAAGGGTTTTTTAGGTTATCAAGCGGGGGCTATTGCAAAGCATAACAAAATACTAAAGCGTATTGACTCATCGGTTGACGGTAGCAACTACCGCTCTTACTTTTTGAACTATGAGAACAGTAATTTTATAGAAGAGCGCACCTTATTAACATCCGTTCAAGAATGTCCCGATAATGATACTGACTTTGGTAATTGCTTACCCAAAACAACGTTTGGTTGGCAACGCCCCAATCTATCTAGCAGTAGCATGCAATATCTGTGTAAGTCAGAGCCTGCTGGGCCTGATTTCTGTCATGATGTACCCACATCAACTAATTTTAAGCCATTTGAAGATCCCATCTCTGTTGCGAGTGGATCTGCCAACGTTAGTACTTCTCAAGTTTTTGATATCAATGGTGATGGTTATCAAGATATTGTTTACGCCAGCGGTAGTTCGTGGGCTGTGAAGTTAGGCCCTAACTTTATTTCCACCAAAACGATGACATCGATTGGTACATCAAAAAAGGAATATGCACTTAATATTGATTATAACGGTGATGGTGTAAGGGATTTACTTGTTGCCAACTCTGCAACAGCAAATTGGCATGCTCTATCATATCAAGCAAGCCAGAGTACATATCAAGTTTGCCCATCTGGAGATCCTTGTGAGGAGCGGACTAGGCTATTGGATTATACTTTAAAAGACTTAGGCGTCGTTGCTACAGGACTTGAAAACGGTGCACAAGTCATGGATGTCAATGGTGATGGCAATGAAGACATTGTTTTTCGAACGGGCAATACGATTAAGGCTCATGTAAACAATGGCAATGGTACTTTTATTGCAAATAAAACCCTCTATACCTTTACGGATACCGTTGCATCTGCTGAGTTAAATATGGGAGTGCAATCTCAAACTGCGGATATGAAATCTGCCAGCGCCGTTGATGTTAATGGTGATGGCCGCTCAGACCTTGTGATGAAAGTGACTACAAACACATCCGGTTGTTATGTTCGTGGAATTTTGGATCGATTTGTAAACTCGGCATATGAGTGCAGAAATGATTTAGGTGGCACCTGGACCAGCAGTACTTCAACAAAACATATGCTTTTTGTTGCATCAGGCACCATGGCAAATCCGGTCTTAACCTTACAGCAGACCCTTGGTAACTATGAAGACACCTTCCGTATAGCCGATTTAAATGGTGACGGCTTGAGTGATTTGTTATTTGTCAGTGGCGATAAATGGTGGTATCGACTCTCTAACGGTATTGAATTCTTAGCGTCTAGAGACGCGGGGTTAGCTACATCGAGTACTAAAAAATACCTTGACCAATTTGTCGACCTAAACAATGACGGCCGCGCGGACGTGTTACATGCAACTTCCACGTCTAATTGGGCTATTTTCTTCTCTCGCCCCACAAATTCGGGTGAATGGATTTCATTTGAGAACCGTGGCTTTATGGGTTTTGACGCCAATGCTACGGTTCGTTTTGGTGATACTGATGGCGATGGTAAATTAAATCTACTGACTTCAACTGGCAGCAGTTGGAAAAAATATTATAACCGTAAAGGGGTTAAAGAGTTCGCCATCAATACCATTACCAATGGCTTTGGTGTTGCGACAACGGTGACCTACAAACCGATGACAGACTCATCTGTGTATGTGACAAATTTCTCAGATGCAGACACAACAACAGATACGTTCTCACCTCACTCAGGTATGCAACTCGTCAGTAAAGTAGAAACGCAAAGCAATATTGGTGTTAATGATAAAATATCTGTCAACTATCAATACGGTGGTTTTCTTATCCATAAAAAGGGCCGTGGTTCATTAGGCTTTCAGATGTTAAAAACCATCGATAACCAAACCCATGTTGTGACCGAAACCAAATACAGTCAAGAGCATGGTGAATTAACGTTTGCCCATGCAGGCATGCCTATTGAAACCATTCAAATGCTTGGCACTCAGATGCTTTCTAGGGCGAGTAACACGCTAGACGTCATCCAAACCGCTAATGGTGGTATTTCACCTTATATTGCATCTTCAGAAGAAGAAAGTTACATAGTAGACAGTAATCTTAGCAGCATATTGTCAAGCGTAACACTCACGACCAATCAATATGATGACTGGGGTAACTTACTTGAAAGTAACATTGAAATTTCTGATGAATACTCTAATGACGTACTCACTACCAACAATGTTAATACCTATGGTTCGGGTGACTGGGAACGATATGGCCGTTTAGCTTCTTCTGTTGTCACAAAAACACGAACAGGCGACCCTAAAACACATGTCCGAGAAACAACATTTGATTACTATTCAAATTTAATGTTGAAATCGAGCACATTATCACCTAATCAAGCAGCCACTAAACTCACAACTACTTATGGGTATGATGCCTGGGGAAATAAAACCTCTGAAGCAGTAACGGGTTATAGCACAGCAACAGGCACAAATATTACTCGTAGTACGAGTAGTAATTATGGTGCTAAAGGGCGTTACCTGAGTTACACAGATGATGCGATGGGTTTTAGAACCAGTTTTAAGTATAACAATGTTGATGCAGACTCTGTAACAGGTGTCATCACTTCAATAAAAACTACCGATGCTAATAATGTCGCAAAAATAGAATATTTTGATGATTTAGGCCGACTAAAAACCATTGACCATCCTGACGCAAAAACAACAACCGTTACTCAAGCTTTTTGCAGTAGCTGCTCTAGTAATGCTTATTACTACACTAGAACAACAGTGACCGGAAATCCCACCCAGGAAGTGTATTTTGATAAATGGGGGCGCGAGGTTATCGCTCAAACCACAAGCTTTAACGGTGGCTGGAACAAGGTTATCAAAGAGTACGATGAGCAAGGCCGAGAAAAAATGGTGTATGAGCCAAACTCAACTGACTTTACACTTTTTGAATACGATGAATTAAATCGACCTCATACTGTTACAAAGCCCAATGGCACAACAGTCATAAATGGGTTCTACGGCTTTGCAAGCAGAACCACTAATGAAGTAGGAGTTACAAGTAGTTCATATCAAAATGGTTTTGGCGAAACTGTTTATACTCAAGATGCAATCGGTAATACAGTGTCTTTTACTTATGATGCTCAAGGCAATGTTGTGACTACAGACACAACCGGAGAAGGCAGTAATTACATTGTCACCGTTACATATGATGACTGGGGCAGGAAGCTCTCCACCAATGACCCGTCAAAAGGCCTATGGAAGTACACCTATAATGCTTTTGGTGAGTTAATGACCCAGGAGACCGCTAGAGGCCATACCTTCACTTTTTCATATGACTTACTTGGACGCAAAATAAAAAGCTATGAACCATCAGAAGGCACGCTTTGTTGGAATTATGGTACGACAACGGATAAAGGCAGACTGCTTTCAGTCGAAAAATTTGATGCAGCAGTTGCAACGTGTGCTACTGGCAATCCAACGTATAAAAATAGCTTTACTTATTATCCAGATGGCTTAGTTAAAACCACAACAACCTTAATAGATGGGAATACGTTCACGCAAAGTCAAACTTACGATAGCTACAGCCGCCCAAGTATTACCACTTACCCTACAGGTACTGCGGCGTTTTCAGTTAAGAATAACTACACAACCTCTGGTTATCTATCTGAAGTACGTAATAATGTAACGAGTGCTTTATTAAAACGTGTTGACTCAATGACAGCACGAAATCAAGTCGACAAAGTCACTTACGGTAATAATGTATCGAGCACAGCGGTGTTTGAAAATGACACAGGCTGGTTATCAAGTATTGACGTTAAAAAGGGTAGTGCTCAGCTTGCTTACACTGATGTCGTGCATGATGATATCGGCAACGTAACCAGCCGCTGGACTAAATTTGGTTCAATCCCTGGAAGCATTACCGACTTTACAGAAACCTATGGCTATGACTACCTGACAAACCGCTTAGAAGACAGGACAATTAGTATTGCCACTGGTAGTGGTATCTTGCCAGCAAATTTTAAAACGTATCAAGATTTTAATTATGATGACTGGGGTAATATTAAATTTAAAACGGGTGTGGGCAATTACACCTACTATGCAACTAAACCGCACCAACTTAATGAGGTCAAATCAGCCTCTGGTGCGCAATTATATAAATTCTTCTACGATGCCAACGGCAATAGTAAAACGGATGGCACCCGCACCTTTACTTATGGCAGTTACGACAAGCCAACATTAATCACGAAAGCTGGCAGCAGTTCTTCCATGAAATATGGGCCTGAACGTGAGCTAATTTTTAAAACGGATACCTATGTAGAAAATGGCAAAAATGTTACATATCAAACAACCTATTTAGGTAATTATGAGAAAGTCTATCGAACTGGTGGTGTTGGCACACTAACCGAGCATAAGTTTTATGTGGGTGATATTGTTTATACCCAACGAAGCAATGGCTCAAGCGATACATTTTATCTACACAAAGACCATCAAGGCTCTGTTATCGCGACAACGAATGCGAGTGGCGCAGTCGTATCGCAAGCTATTTACGACCCTTGGGGTAAGCGTACCGCTGTGTATCTTCATAGTACGTTGGCTAGCTTTACGACTAGCGAACCGACAGACAGAGGATATACAGGCCATAAGCACATAAAAGACTTAGATGTAATTCATATGGGTGGGCGTATTTACGATCCAACCCTTGGGCGGTTCTTACAGGCAGATCCGTTTGTGCAAGCACCGTTGAATAGCCAATCTTATAACCGTTATAGTTACGTGCTGAACAACCCTATGTCGATGACAGATCCGAGCGGGTATTTCAGTTTTAATCCATTTAAAAAACTCGGACGGAAAATTATAAGAGCAGCAACTAAAGTTTTTGGTGAACAGCTAGTTAATATGGTTGGAACTGCAGTTGCAACTTATTTTGGTGGTCCTTTGGGGGCTGCTGCTTGGACATATGAATTTAATAGGGCAATGGGGAATAGTCCAACAGGTTCGTTGAAAGCAGCAAGTATAGCTTATTTTTCAGCATCACTACCTGGAGCCAATACGGGAAGTTCTATCAGTAACTTTGTGTTAGATGGTGCTGTCGGTGGCAGTATATCTTATGCATCCGGCGGGAGCTTTGGACGTGGATTCTGGGCTAGTGGTTTAAATAGCGCAGTTGGTGGTTCAAGCATGACAGCAAATCCCGTAGCCAATTTAGTTATCTCCAGCGTTATTGGAGGCACTATTTCTAAAGTAACGGGGGGGAATTTTGCTAATGGGGCTTCTAGTGCAGCATTTTCTTCTTTAATATCACAAAATTGGAGTTCAACTAACGGAGGTAATGCTTTGAGTAGTGTAGTCGATTTGCTAGGTAAAGTATGGACGTTGCCGAACACTATTATTGGGATCGCGGTCGGTGGCGCCAGCTATGGCGCTGCTTGGGCAGGTTATGGGCTTGGAGTGCTCGATGTGGCGCCGAGAATTTCGATTGGGAATAATGCAATCCAGTTTGAGAATATTCCGTGGGGCAATGGCGCACTGACGCTGGGCAACACGATTATCTACGGTGGTGGCACCGCGCCAAACCAAAAGGGCAATCTATACGGCGACCCGCGCTACCTGAACATAGGTCGTCACGAGATGGGGCACACATATCAATATCAGACATACGGTCCATTTTTCCTGCCTGCATATTTTCTTTCTGGGGGGATCAGCAAAAGAAATTCATTTGAGCAGGGAGCAAACAATTATGCTGACGGCGGGAGCTGGCGACCATGAATGCTATGATCCGACTCCTTCTCGGAGTATCCGTGCTCATTAGCGTGGCAGCTTGCGATCCTGCCTATCCACTCTTTTTACGCAATGGGCTTACGGCTCCGATCACAGTGGAGGCAAAGTTTGAAGGAAGCACTTTAAGTGAGGGGGTTCTGCAGCCAGGGGAGAGTCTGGTTTTTCTTCATCCGAAGGGTGAGATTGAACGAGTTATCGTTTTTTTTGAAGGACGAAAGCTTCATGATCTTAACCGTTTGGCGCTTTTAAATATGCAAAATTCCGTTATTGATCCGCGGCAAGTGACGTGGAATATTCAATCCGAGGGAATCAAGCCGTTAAGTCGGGCTGAGCTTGATCGGATCGAAAAGCACCGACGGTGAACAAGTAAACAGACAGAAAATAAAAGGGGGGCAGATCAACTATAAGTACTACACTGGACTGATGCCAGCAGATAGTTATACCAAGAAAACCCCGAGGAGAGTCCGGATACATAAAACACTCCTTCGACATGGCGAGCTAAACTATTAGCAAGGCGCGCTCCCGCTCGTCTATGCAATATGGGCCTGAACGTGAACTCGTCTATAAATCAGATTGCTTGTCGGATGCGTTAGTAGCGTACTTCCGGAACCGTGCGGAGGGGGAAACAGTAATGCTCATTCCTAATCTAACATCATCAGAGGTTTAACGAATCAGCAAGACAAGCCAAGGTCATTATTTATCTTAGCTATCCCCCTGTGTCAGGATAGTTGTCGCCTCAGTTTTTCATAAAAATAAAACAGGGAGCGGTAAGTTAGTTATGAGTGAAGCATTATCCAGAAGAGCACAAGCAAGCTGTCATTATGTAATGGTCAAGCGCTGAACTAGACACCCAAGATTGTTGGCTAAATATTGAGCGCTGAACTACGCTTTATTTACCCTTTCCAAACGGTAATTAAAGATGGCCAGACCAAGACAGACAATCGTTAGCCTGGAAGATACGCCTTACTATCACTGCTGCTCTCGAGTGGTGCGTAAGGCATTTTTGTGCGGAATTGATAATTCAACAGGTGATAACTTTGAGCATCGGCGTGAGTGGGTTGATTCACGCATTCTTGAATTAGCGACCATTTTTGCCATCGATATTTGTGCTTATGCCGTGATGAGTAACCATTTGCATGTGGTGTTGAAAGTCGATGCTGACAAAGCAAAAAAGTGGTCAGATAAAGAAGTGCTTATGCAGTGGCATAAAGGCTTTAAAGGGACGTTGTTAACTCACAAATTTGTTAAAGATGAACACTTAAATGAATTTGAATTAAAGACGGTTAATGACTGTATCACTCAATATCGACAGCGCTTAATTGATATCAGTTGGTTTATGCGCTCACTCAGTGAGCCAATCGCTCGAATGGCCAACAAAGAAGATAAGTGCACAGGTAGATTCTGGGAAGGGCGGTTTAAATCGCAGGCATTATTAGATGAAGCCGCAGTGTTAGCCTGTATGGCGTATGTGGATTTAAATCCAATTCGCGCCCAAATGGCCGCCACGCCAGAAACCTCAGATTACACCAGTATTCAACGCCGAATTAATTCAGCAATGAAAGGCGAGCAACCACAGAGCCTACTGCCTTTCATTGGTAATGATCGTAAAGACCAACCCAAGGGCATCGCATTTTCGCTGCAAGATTATCTTGGATTGGTTGATGATACGGGACGCATTATTCGCAACGATAAGCGTGGCGCTATTAGCACATATAGCGCTAAGTTACTCACAAGATTGAATATCCCTCAAGATAACTGGCTCAAACTCACCACCGAGTTCGGTAAGCTATTTCACGGCCCAGTCGGCACACTTCAAGAACTTACCCACTATTGTGAGCATCTAGAAAAACGCCGACGACACTTCGCCAGTTGTTGCCAGCACTTAAAAGCGGGCTGACTTAAATCTCGAATTCAACATCTAAGTGCATCAATGACTGCTTAGGCCGCTGAAACTGCATGGGGTGGGATACTGTTGCCTGAAATCTCTATTTTTCACTGATATTTGCTTATTTCGTTACTCATGAACCGTCCATTTGAACCGCTTTATTGCATTTTGGGTCAGTATAAACTTTATTTGATTACCATACATTTTCTAATCCCAGTAGTTACTTTTAGAGCCTCAGTTCTAACAAACTTTTGTCCAAAAGTGAGTTTGAAAATGATCAAACTTAATTATGAGAAACTGAAATTCGTCCTCAGATAAATTATCAAACAATAGCGGTATTACCGTTCATGACACCCATAATTTTTATCAAACTTTATTATGGACTAGCGGGGGCATTTGAACAGAAACTTACGGTTTCACCCTCGCGGATCCTCCTCAAACCGTAAATTCCTGCGCAATCTTCCCCCTGCCCATTTACGGCCGTGGGTTGAGATCGAGCGGATACTTCATTAAATCCAGATAATCCCAGTTATTGCGGCATACCCAATTCATCACAGTCCCCGGTGGATCCGGGTTCTTGGTAAAGGTCTTCACTGCGCTTTCATACTGTTCTAAAGAACAACTGTCCTCACCAAATTGTTCCTGGTTGGTGCGTAGTCCCGCTAGGTCATGGGCCTCAAATTGGGAGCGAAAGGCTGTAACGGTTTGATCCGGATTGATGGCGAAGAAAAAGTAATCCTGGGTATCCAGCATGGTTTCAATCACCGCCTGGATGATTGGATTACCGGCTGGCACCAAGCCGTGATATGTGGCATGGCCATAGAATTCAAACCCAAAGTGAAGCACCTTGTACTGGCTTGTTCCAAGCACTGAATGGCCGAAGTTCATACCTTGCATTGTTACCTGGTTCGGAATTGGTTTCTCTGGCCTTACCGCAATAAAACCGCACTTTTCTTTCCGGTCCTCCACATAACCCAATGCGAAACAAGGCGCTTGCGCGGCCATAAGATCACGGATCAACAATTGATTGACCGTAAGGCGTGGAAGGTAGTTGTGGACTTCGCCCATCTATTTCGTTTCCTCATGTTTGATAAAGTAGGTACCGTTAGGCAATACATGCTTGTACGGCAGTAGGGAAATATGAGCCAGCAGGTTGTCATCCACTGTCTCACCCTGATTTCTGAGTTCATCGACGATGTTGCTGATCCTGGAGGTGTTCCAGTACAGAATGGCGTTGGATACCAGGCTTAAAGCACTTGCCTTATTCATGATCTCCAGGTAATCACCGGTAGTGAATTCACCTTGGTTGGCAAAGAAGATCCAGCGCGGCAGATTGTGCCGGTATTCCCCTTTGTTGAGCTGGAGCTGAACCGTGCGGCGCAAATCCTTGTCCGTAATGTAGCGCAGGATGTATTCAGTTTTGATGATCCTGCCCAGGTTGGTGAAGGCTTTCGCCAGACGGTCAGAGGGAAAGCTGTTGGTCAGCCGCTCCACGATCACATGTGCCGGTGCCGTGCGTTCCTTTAGCGACGTGGCAACATGAATCATTTCATCCCATTGCTCCTCAACAATATCCAGATCCGCCGTCTTGTTCAGTAAAGGCGTGAATATGCCGTAATTGACGTTACGCTCCACCCGGTAGAGCTGTTGATCCTTGAGGTCGCGGATCCGGGGCATGAAGTAGTACCCCAGCAAATAGCACAAGGCGAAGATAATTTCGGTGTAGCCGTGGGTATCGGTGGTGTGCTCCCTGATCTTCAGAATGGTATTGTTTTCCAGTATTCCATCGAGGACATACAGGGCTTCCCTGGGATTACAGGAAATGGCCTTGGTGCTGTATACCGAGTATTGATCGGACACATGGGTGTAGATGCCGATCGCTTTCTCATAGTAGCCGTAGTATCGGGGATAGTACGCCGCCAACAGGCTATCAGCCCGGATCCGGAAGCGCTGCGCATCCGATGATGACACCTGGCCGGATCCGTGCACCTCACTAAACGGCAATTGGTGATGCTGGTTCACAATTTCGGCGCTGGCCGCCGTAATGGTTTCCTCGCGCACGTAGAACTGCAAGACGTGGCGCAGCATATCCACTGAGACATCATCAACGCTTGCACTCATGGCCACGACACCGAGATTGGTGGCCTGGGAAATCAGGGCCGAAATCAGCGTTTTATAGAAATTCTTGGGCCTGGAGTGATGTTGCTGCACCGGGATAAAGTGCCGGGTGAAATTGGTTTCCCTGTCCACCTCCATCAGCAATTCTTCAATGCGAATCGTGGGCATACTGGCATCGATGACCTTCTGGAGTTTCTTCACCGCCTCAGGGATTTCTGCCTTGTCATCGCGCTTCAGTTTAAGGTTGCCATCCTTGATGTCGGCAAAGGTGTCCAGGCCGAAACGCTTGTCCGCTTCCCCCACACTTTGGTGGAATTGCAGAATCAATTGCGCTTTCACCTGGTCTTTGAACGGTTGCTGTAGGTCTTCATAAGCGGCTTCGCGGGTGTCCTCCCAGCGGTGCTGATTCAGCATCAGATCCCAGAAAGACACGTGCTGTTTGCTTTTGGGTACAAACAGATCCCCGGAGCGCAAGGCCTCCTTCATGGCCATAGCCACGCCCAGTTCCCAGGCGTTGCGCTGGATCTTGCCGTTTTTGCCTTTCAAGCAGCGCCGCAGCTCCTTGGGAATGAAATACGTGGGCACGTCATCAGGCAGGTTTTTCAATTCACCGGAATCAAGTTGGCGAATCAGTTGTATGGAGTTCAGAAGGGGTTCGGTACCGGGTTTGGCTTGGAACGGCAGAAGTAGGAATTCCGGGAAATACTTGCGTAAACTGGGATAGCGAGCCAGCAGCAAATCACCATAGCCGCGCTCTTCCAGGCGCTTGAAGATATGTAAATCATCCACGGACTCCAGCAGTTTCTTTTCATCAATGCGTTGCCACAGATCCACCTTGTTCAACGGCCTGTCATCCGGCCAATCCAGAATCAGGTGGGTTGCATCCAGCACCGTATCAATGGCTTTCTTCTGGCGCTTGCGAAATTCGCGGTGCTTTTTCTCGTGAACCTGCTTGCCTTTGCGCAGCATGTCCAGGATGTACTGGTCGTGCATCTTCACCAAATGATCCAGCAGTACCTTGCGCGTTTCCAGCAAGAAACACAGCATCAGTGAATAGCGCTTGTTATCCTTGAACCGTTTGATGTCCTTGGCGTTATAGCGACGTGCCAGTTTGTAGAGGTAATCCATAAAGGCCGGATCCACGATTCGGGATTCAATGGCATCGATGCCAGTACCATCGAGAGACCAGTAACGCTCCAGGTAGCTTTGAATCGACGATATGGTGGCCGAGGGCGGATATTCTTTCAGAAGGTAGAACAGCGATCGCTGATCACCTGGCACAGCGATCAATAGCTCATCGATGGCCTGTCGGATTTCCACTGATAGTTGCCGGTAAAGCGACTCAAACAATCGCTCATGCACCTCGGAGCAAACGCTGATAATCAAGCGTTCCATAACACTTGGCCCCGGCAGGATCACCTTGGCGGCCAGCAGATATTGCTCTGCGCGTAGAAACAGCTCATCCGGTAAGAAGCCTTGCTCCGCCTGTTTGGAGAGCCACTTTTCAAGGCTAGCTTGGGCGGTGTCGTCGTATTTGGAAAAGCCCAGATAAGTCAGGATGTTTTTGCGTTGCTCGGAAAAGGTGGCATCCCGCTCCGGGGTGTTGATGGTCAACGATGGCGGCAATTCGAGTTGGCTGTTCAGGTAACTCACAATGCGTGGCGATAGGTCGTTGACCTCCACCAAGAAACGGCCATACAAGCGCACGGCACAAAGCTGAATGGCGATGAATAAGCGAGAGTTGGTGCGGTAGCGATTAACTTCTTTCTTGTCGGCTTCCGACAGCGTCCAGTCCCTGGCCATTTCCTCATCGGAGAAGTCCTGCGGCAATGTCACTGGCTGGTAACGCTGCCGTTGGGTCAGGAACTTCTCTTTGGCAGTCATGAAGAAAATCCTAGACTAATTCTTGAAGGCGATATTCCAAACCCCTTCAAAACGCTTTCTCAACAAGGGTTCCGGGACGTGAGGTGTAAAAGGTGCGTACTTTTTCACGGCCTCGTAAATCTGCTCTTTCTCCTTACCCTTGATCTCCTTTAACAGGCGTACCGCATCCTGAATATCCTTGTCATGACGTGAGGCATGAACCTTGTGGGCCAGGAGCTCTTCCCAGCTCGCAGCTTTTAAGATCAGGAAGGGATGCTGAAAAATAATAACATTGGAGGTAGTTTCCAGGCCGAAAAAACTCACGCTGTCATTGAACCACAGGGATTTTTCATCTGCGGCCAAGCCCATTTCATCACCAACTTGCTTGATCAATTTAATCAACAACTGCTTGTTGGCCGGGTTCGCCGGGAAAATTGCATCGACATCCTGAGTCATGGCCCGTGAGTGAAAATACATCAGACTGATGATGCCCCCACAACAAGTCAGTTCCAACCGCTTATTTTCTTTCTGGAGCAAGTCACCTAAACGTTTAAGCGCTTTGGTTAAAGTCTGAATGCTGATTTGTTTGCCGGTACTGGAATACTGGTACATGTAAAATCCTTATACAAAGAACATGAAGTCGCGCGGTGCAAAAATATTGCGCTTGCTGAAAATGGGCGATACCAAGTCACCCTCGTAAAAATCCCGATATTCTTCCGGAATAACAGAAAATTCTTTTTGTACTGCCGGAATCCGCTGACACCAATCAGGCGCTTGCGCAGGATGAGATTTCGGTGGCTCCGACCAAACCTCGGCCATGCGTTCCAAAAAGCAGGCCTTCAACGCATATTTCAGGGCATCCTTTTCGTGGGGATCCGGCACCTGGGCTAAATCCCACTCCTTCCGCCAGAAGAGCTGCACATCATCCATAAACGCCACAGTGTCATGTTGAATGGCAGATTCACACATGCGATCCAGAATGCCACCAGGTGTTAGAACATCCCGTTTCGGAAGTGCATCTACCTCCAGGGAAACATTCAGGCCCAGCTTGAGCGCCATGTTGACCAGCGCGTCCACGCGAAATTCTCTGGCCTTACCATTAAACAAGGCACTCACCCGTGGCTGGGAAATGCCAAGCCGCTCAGCGGCTTCAATTTGGGTCAAATGGTTTTGAACCAGGGTGTCGCGCACGGCGCGAGCCAGGGTTGCCCGGATTTTCAGATTTTCTACCTGGATGGCTTCATCATTTACGGCCTGCATTGCAGTACCTCCTGCATGTGCTCAATGCCAATTTCACGCATGATACCACAAGAAATATAAACTATACATTTACTTTAATACTTTAAAGGTAAATAAAACCCTCGTTTTATTAACTGATTAGCGCAGGCCTTGAAAGATGTCATTTTCAGAAGACGACTGCACCAATTGACGGGGCGTAACGCCAGGTGTGCAGTCGGCTCCTGACCACGCAATATCAGAAGTCATCTGCACCAATCTCGACTATGCTCAATACTCGTGTGCACCAAAGCGAGGTGTGAGCATGGCGTCAGACACATCATTGATTGCCGAGCAAGGCGTGGCCACCCTGCCCGATGCGGCTTGGGCGCAGGCCCGGCAACGGGCGGAAATCATCGGGCCGCTGGCAGCGCTTGATGTGGTCGGGCATGAAGCCGCCGATGCCGCTGCTCACGCGCTTGGCCTGTCCAGGCGGCAGGTGTATGTCCTAATCCGCCGTGCCCGGCAAGGTGGGGTTCTAGGGATTTTCCCCTCTAAAGTAACATAAATCGCCATACTCACCATATTTAAAGGCATACAAAGGTGGGTTACTTCTCCAAAGTATGGCAAATTATGAGGTTAACAACCCCTTAAACTT
>Ga0208031_1000137_pt1 | contig 22732 bp, 21 predicted proteins | sample MalvirAntarct_38_FD_184252 | JGI IMG/M metagenome (GOLD analysis project Ga0208031, IMG submission 184252) | Marine viral communities from the Global Malaspina Expedition - Malaspina viral metaG Antarct_38 (SPAdes) (version 2) | ecosystem: Environmental > Aquatic > Marine > Oceanic | place...
CACTTCATGCCGCGTACTTGTCCATAGACAGACCGTTGTGGAGGACGAACAGTGCCCCTTAGTCGCATGGACACGGCGTCTCGATGGCGACTGCGTGTCCGATTGCGAAGCATGTAAACCGTCCTGGTTAACAGATCAGCACGACAGGGGAAAATTAATAAATGCGGATGATCCTAGCCAGCCACAGTATTCCATACTGTCGAAACTGGGAAACGATGGAGAATTACGAGATACTTTGGGCGACGGGAGGTACTTCTTTGAACTCTACTGGCCCGATCTCGAAGGAACGGTCCTGGGACCTAAGATTATGTGGAAGCAGTCTAATAATCCAGAGAGTGCAACTCGAAATAGAGGACAGGGATACGAGGCTATTTTAATGCCTTACGCCACTGGGTTGAAAATGACTCACGCTTTGACGCGGAATAATCCACACATGCCGTCAATATTTTCCGTTGGTGCCACCTATTCCGGATATCCTGCTCAAGCGCTACCACCGTCTGGGGAATGGGACGTTGGAGTATACCCATTTGGAAGGCTAAGTGGTCCACTGGGAAGTGATAGAGAGATAATTCTTGTCGATGTGGTTGAGCTATGGGTACACACGAAGTGTGCGTGAGACTCCGGAGAAGACGCGGGGTATATAAATAGTCCATGAACCGTTCGTCCCACGCTGATAATCATATTATTATGTGGCGAAGTGGTATTCGTTTGGCCATTAACGGTCGGGTTGGTTGGTGTCTATAACCGTTATAGGCGTTTGTATATTGTCATTTTATATTTTTCGTTGGATGTGTGTATTTTTGGTCTGGCCACGCGCTACAATTTATCGTTTCAATAATAAGCAAGACCCAGCTGCTAATTTCCGATCGCTCGTAACACTATTGGAGATTCATAAGATATGTTAGAAAGCTTGACCGGTGAGATTTTGGTTGGGCGCGATACGCCCACGGTTGGGGATATCGCCGAAGAGATTGAGAGGGTGCAAGGAAACGGGCACATTGAATGGCTCATGATGCAAATCCTAAAACGCAGGAATTGTGAATACATTGACGTTAGCAAGTGGGACGAGTTTCATCGTAAAAAGTATGGGCACCTCTTCACGCATCACGTCCAACTGACAAAGAAGTGTATGTCTGATTACGATGTGGTCTCAAGTAGCGAATTGGTCGTCGAGAGCGCGATTAAGTTGTCGCACAATCTCGGGTTGGGGCGTGGTCTTGTAAACCAATTGCGATACGAATTTGGTTGCGAATTTCGACTCGCTGCAAGCCACTTATGGGTCGACGGATCGCATGATGACTTTTCCGTCGATTGGGTCGACGGAAAAGTATTGTGGAGCGAGCGGCGCATTGCGAACCTACCAGACACGCTGATTATTAATTGCTCAGGAGAGTTGGATCCTTCTCAGACCGAAGGCGCCCGATATCCCCAAAGGATCGATTTCTCTTCGGAAGAGTGCGGTGTTCTACTGCGCGATAAAGGCGGGGCGGGGTTTGCGCGCAAGTACGTCATTTGTGGAATTATTACCGCTACCAAGCGCGCTCAACACAACGATAAAGTGCAGTGGGAGGGTTTTATCCGGTGTGTGACCAACCGGTTGAATTCCCGCCTACCCTGGGTTCGGATGCCGCTCTCTGAATGCATGGACGACAAAGCCCCCGCCAAGCAAAATTTCACTGAATATGAAGTGTGGAAGGAATTGTGCGCCCCCGAGCGGCTGGACGTAATAATCAACATGACGTTTTTCTACCGCGACGAGACCAGCAATAATGTCGAATGGTCTAGTACGGGTGATGCGAAAGCAACCACAAATGACGGTTTTGTAGTGGAAAGAGTGCCTCGCGCGACGCAGTTCGTGAACGCGCACATACGATTGGCCATGCAGAAGGAGTTACGCTGCGAATACCAGGAGCTGAACAAACTTTCAATTGCAAACGAAGAATCTGTACCAGTAACACGCGGATACAGGTATAAGACTGCCACCAACTTTCGGAACGAGGTGCGTGAACAATATGGCACGTGGGATGCGAATCCGGTTTCTCTACGGATCGGAGAGAGAGACCATAAACTGAAGAAATGCGAGTTGAAATCCTGTCTTGAAAGTCAACAGCGCGGGCATGAAATCACAACCCGTTCTGACTCGGTATCACTTATCGATATAGGTCCCGTGGATGGTGATCTCGCGGGACCGACAATGCAAGCCTTTAGGTACACGTCCGCCATTCGAAACGATGTAACGGGTGTGACGTTGGAGACTTGGCAACATATATTACCTGAGAATACCGACACCGTGGCAATACAACTTTCGGCGCGTACAGCTATTGCCACAGACGTGGTACTGAATAACGGGGTAAAACTTGCGGGACCACCTAGGCGACACGATACACCCACCCTCGTCGAAGTGGTGTTCCCTCGTTATCTGAATCCTTGTGAACTGGGGATTGCTTCCACGCAAATCAGAAACGGTATCGTATTTTCACTGGTGGGCGTCCTCTTTACGAAGCGAGCGCCAGGTTCACCAGACTTCTCGGGATCGGTAATATCATACGAGGCATACTTCAATATTCGTCGTGGTATGACTGAAGTGGAGCTGAGCTCAACAATAAACGTAATAAACGGTCGGTGGGTGAGCACACGTGGAACTGGCAACACTTGGAATATTATGGATGCCTCTTCTTACGACGAGTGGTGCCTTGAGCAGCCACATGCGGCTATAGTGGGAACTGATTGGGAAGGGAACCAGCACACGGCAATTCTCTACTACCGCAACCAGCGCACCCAGGAAAATGAAGAGCGTGCTGTGTCCAAGGTAGTGGTTGGTGCGATGCGCAACTATGGAGGAGAATGTGATGATGCAGAAAGGTACGACATGCTCAAATATTTATCCTACCATCTTGCAAACTCTCCTGTGTGTCGGCAAGAGCTGGCCATCGTGGGGGCGTCGGATGAATCATCGTGGAACTCCACCTTTAACCTTTCCGAAGTGGTGAAACACCTACTATCGAAAGAAGACTGCGTCGGGTGTCGGGCAATTACGATAGACCTTTTACTGTCTCCGGAAACGACGCGCGGCATGCTTACAGATCACTTAAATATGATGAACCGGATTATTACACGGCGAGGGAGACTGAAAACGTCTCTTCGCGTACCGGAAAGAATCCACAAGCCCCCACCAATTCCACCTGTTGTCGCGGTCACTATCAGCGCGGCGCAGCGCGAGAAGCAAAAAAAGCAACTCGAGCGCACGACTGACGCGGCAATCGAGGCGGATCGTGCGAAGCAGGCTCCTGCGCTGGCAGCGGCTATCGAGGCGCGCAAGGCGGAGGAGGCCGTATCGGCCGTGAAGAGGAAGGCGGCGTTCGAGCAGGCCAAGGCTGAAGAGGAGGCTCGTGTGGAGCGCGAGGCGGCCGTTAATACGGATAAGAAACAAGCAGAGAAGTCCAAAAATGCGAGTTTGCTTAAGGCGAAGAGCGCTGAGAAAAAGGCCACCAAATCAGCGAACAAAACACGCAAGAACGGACCTTCTGCGTTCGCGATAGAAGAAGCACGCAGGATTGCCGCGGAAGAGGAACGAGCGGCCCAAGAGGCGGCCGCCGCGATGCTGGCGGCCGAGCAGCATATAATAAGAGATCGGCGCATAGCGTCGGATGCCAAAGAGAGAGCGAATAGGGAGACTGTGCGTAGGGCAACCATGGAAGATGAAGCCGCTGCTCTTGAGGCAATCGCCGTCGTTGAGGCCGTTGAGGCCGCAGAGGCCGCAGAGGCCGCAGAGGCCGCAGAGGTCGCAGAGGTCGCAGAGATCGCCGCACTACTCGCGCTCAAGATTGACGCGGTAGCAACCGTTGCCACCTCTGCGCCAACTGTTGCATCGCACACCTTCCGCAGCAATCGCGGCGGTCGCGGCGGTCGCGGCGGTCGCGGCCGCGGTGGTCGCGGCCGCGGTGGTGGTCGGAACTGCTCTTCCCGCCTACCCTTAGATGCGCCTCCACCACCGACGGAGGTTCCCGAAGAAGAACTGTGTGTCGTATGTTGGACGAACGCAAAGTCGCACCTTTGCGTACCGTGTGGCCACCACTGCCTCTGTGCAACATGCCTACTGATCACAAACCCCATAGTTCGCGGATGTCCCCTCTGCAGAGCGGCAGTTCGGGAGGTCATCAAAGTGTACTCTTAGAAATTTGCGACTTGTGTGAATGTGGTCCGCCAATCCCTTGCATATTATGAATTACGTGTTGGAAGTCGTGCGAGTTGTTCCCGTAAACGATTCCTCCCATGTATTTAAACACGTTGGGTACATGCGAGCCGTATTTCGCACTAAGGAGAACGCAGCGTCTTACTACGACCGACACAATACGCACATGCCTGGTCTCAATGATAAAAAAACTTGGAGGAGTGAAGTGGATCCGGACACGCATTTAATGTACATTGTAAGGGAAGACTACGGAGTCGAGGATATCATTGCGCCGTTTGACCCACTCGACGCAGCACCGCCGTGCGACATCAACGGATGGGCAACCTACTATTTCAAAAAATAATGAAATTCTTATAAATTTGCGACGTGCTCGGTTCGTGACGAGCACAGAATAGTTTGTTAATATGTACCGTCGTTGTATCGTCCTTGAATTAAATTGAAACACACATCACGAGTTCTTTTGTCTCAAGTGCCGGTGACGCCACCACATATAGGCTTCCACACCGCTCGTAACCCAATCGCGCCATCTCTATAATATACACAGTTATTGCTGACAAATATACTCATTTTGTCTGCACGGTTTATAGGATCCACTACCACGAATATGGCAACTGAGGTGGCAACTGATATACTGCGGCTAAGGTCCAGTGACAATGATGTCTTTGAGATTCCAGAGGGGGTTGCGTGTCGTTCGGAAACCGTGAGGAACATGGTCGGTGACTGTGGTATGACCGATTCGATACCGCTCCCCAACGTAAGTTCTGCAGTCCTCATTAAAGTGATTGAGTACTTCAAGTACCACGACGCGGCCGAGAAGAACAAGACCAGCGCGGATGATATCGCTGTGTGGGACAGTCGGTTTTTAGAAATGGAAGACGAGACCCTATTCGCATTGATCGTTGGTGCGAACTACCTGGATGCTAAACAATTACTCGATTTGACGTGTAAGGCCGTGGCGGACGAGATCAAGGGGAAGACTCCGCAGGAAATTCGCACACGGTTCAATATTGTGAACGACTTCACCCCCGAAGAAGAGGAAGAAGTGAAGCGGGAGAACGCGTGGTGTGAAGAGTTATGAGTGAACTTGTCAGAGCGTTTGCCGCTGTGTCGTGGATAAAGTCATCCAAGTGCACGTTTAGAGCACAATGAGAGTATTCGTAACTCTGCAACTTATAGTACTACAAGTTATGCGCTGGTAAATTTGAAATGAGTAACGAATAATCGACCGATCGACCGATCGACCGATCCGGAGGGTATCGAGCAACACCCAACGGAATAACACCGCATGCTTGTCTTCTATCCACCAGAAGAGTTGCTAGTCACTTCCGCTCGACGGCGGTATCGGTGCTCCACCCAAGGCAACAAGATCGACCGATCTATACCCAGTAATCTACCTTGATCGCGAAAATAATTTGATCCGTAATGATATTCCAGTCTACAACGCAAACAGTGCACAGGTGCGCTGCATCTTCGGGTTGTACTCGCCCTCCACATCGTATCCAAACTGATTTCTGCTCGCGACTGCATTTTCACACTCGTCGGGCACTAGGGTTGGCAGAGTCTCGTGCAACTCCTCGTCGCAGCGCGTATCCAGTGCGGTTTCAAACGCTTCCTTAATCTTCCCCTTATCAAACGATCTACGCGATCCATTTTTAGGAATCCGTGGTGTGAGATTGAGCATGCTCACATACTTCGACAGGCATGGCCCGTTCGGGTTGTGGTTCCAAAAGTACACGAGTTGCTGCTCTTTTGCGTACATGTGTAATTGAATCATCAACATACTGAACCGACCGTTGCCGTCACGGAAGTAGTGGTTGCCGTTGAACGTCTGAATTAGGTCGACGAGGTCTGTCAGGTTTCGCGTTTTCGCATACTTTTTCCACATCTCCTCAAGACGCTCCAAGAGGGTTGCGCGTTCGTCTTTTGTGCGCTTTATATACACACACCACGCTCCACCTGGTACCACTTCGATGTTGTCCGGTGTATCGACAGGCAGCTCTTTGGTTCTTAAGAATGTATCCCACAAGCTCTGGAATTCAGTGGCATTTTTTGTGTAGCACAGTGTCATACCATCATACGCAAAGCGATTGCGGAGCTCAGTTCGGTCTGTAGTGGTAAGATTATACGAGTCGTTTGTTACATACGAGACAAATGGCACGAACAGGTCGTGTGGGTTTGTGGACCACCCGAGCGCACCGAAGCTTGTAGTCGCAAACTGCTCGAAACTCGTCTCGAACACATCACCCCCATGCCACAGCGGAACTATTTTCTCAAACGCTTGCATAAACGCCCGAAAGTAAAACGGCTGACCCAACATTTCGGTAATGTAGGAGCGTGGCGGCTCGTTTGATTTAATTTCACCAGTCATGTAGACGACGTCTGTGGCCATCATACCGCGTAGCCCGTCTTCTATGAATTGTAATGAGGGAAAATCATAAAAGGTCTTGACCGTCTCACTCAGCTTCTCTCCCCATGTTTTCATCAGTCGCGTATCGGAAGAGATGGAGAGCTCTTTGATATCGCGATCCGCAAAGTGCGCAAGGCACGCGCTCAGCAATTCTTGGCTCAGAACAATATCCCTCCCAACCTTCTCCATGAACATGTACCCAAAGCGTATATTGACGCCATTTTCCACAGTCACGCCATGGGTTCCGGCGAGATGCTTCACTTTCTTCATTAAGGCCGTCCCAAATGCCTCAGCAAGCACGCTTATAATTTGTGCATTGTTACCCATACGCGCATCGAGCCTTGCTAGGTAACCAGCCGCATTTCCAGTTCGTGTCGTGATGTGTAATCCTGATAGGTTGGGGAGGAGCATGTTGCACACTCAAGGCGTGGCCACACGCGCTTATCAATTTAAAATACCAAGACGCCGCACAAATAATTAAAGAAATGCTGCACACTCAGTACATTTTGCATTACTTTGTGAGCGTTTGGCCAGCGCAGAAAAACACACCCAGCCAACGAAAAAGAGTATTAATTAATTATGTAGGTGGGCACCCTGACTGCTCTACAGAGACGGTCCGCCTCGAGATGGTCATTTCTTAGAGAAAGCAGTCAGGGTGCCCACCCACTTAATTAATTAATACTCTTTTTCGTTGGCTGGGTGTGTTTTTCTGCGCTGGCCAAACGCTCATAAAGTAATGCAAATAATTCAGGGGGTTTTGAAGTTAATTAATTATTTGCATTACTTTGTGAGCGTTTGGCCAGCGCAGAAAAACACACCCAGCCAACGAAAAAGAGTATTAATTAATTAAGTGGGTGGGCACCCTGACTGGTGGCGGGCAGCTTGGCGGGCAGCTCTTCGCACCAGTCAGAGTGCCCACACACATAATTCAGCAAGTATTCACTCACGTGCATGGCAGCACGTCGGTTGTAGCCTGGTATCCCAATTTGCAGTCAGGTTGAAGACGAGTGAGAGGACTGGAGCTTTGAAGATGCCACAATCTAACATCGCCGACTTTTCAGTAGTGATGATTTGACGAAGAGTCCGTTCCATGTAGTCTCGGTTACTGTATGCTACGAGTGTGGACTCCAATTCGTCGCAGTAGTGCAATATGTGCTTGTTCTGCATTTCACGAATGGGTAGCTTGTCGAATGCCGATTTGTCCAGTTTTTCAATGCACGCGTTTACACGTTTACAAATGCCGAAATCTTCTGCCATTTCGATAATAGCATTGCAGAGGCGAGGGTCAGAGTCATGTGCTATTTCTGACAGCGAATCAGTCAGCGCTTGGTGAAATTGTACCCGATCGAAAAAGTTCAACTCTGCCGCACCCAATCCACAAACGTCGCGAGTCCACATTCCCCTAATTTCAGCACCTCCGCGAAGCCTTGTGATCGTGTTTGAAATTCTAGGGTGGCTGGAGACTATAATGCTGATGTATGATTGTAGCCAAATCGGAAAGCACCTGTGCGATACGATACATTGGAAGCTGTTATAGTTGTTCGTAAATTCTGAGTTGCCGTCAAGTACATGCTTCGTAATAACCGTGAGAGAAATCGGCATTCCCGAGCCGTTTTGCCCACCAAAAGGAAAATCGTTAATAAAATCGTTCTTCGCGACCGACGTTAGTGCGTATTTGATCATGAGATCACGCGTTTCTTCGTCATCCCACAAGCATTGCAGGACGTCCATGTTATTAACCCCACCATGTTCCCTCATTTTCTGTCTAATCGCCTTAGTAAACCTACGCCATATGCTCACTTCTGGGATTGGTGAGCCTTCGGCCCACCACGAGTCACATCTTATCATCCGTCCCTATTTAGGCACTGTGTGTAGAGTCGGTGTTATTGTTACAAGCGATGCGTTGTGAGAATAACAGGCGCAAACAATGAAAAGCGTTTCTACTCGAACGTCCACCACATAGTAATATTGGTGCCGGGTACAAACGCTCCGGGGGGTGGATAATTCACATGAATCTCAAGGACAACCAGTGTCTCCAGTGCCGATGCTGGAATTTCTGGACCCAGGGTGTGATAGTAGTAAACCTTGTCGAACTTCTCTCCACGTGGATCGGACCAGTTGGCGTAGGGGTACAGCATATTAAGGTTCGTTATGGACACCTGCTTCATGAAGGCGTTCATCATTAGCATCGCGGTCGACCTTTTAGAAAGTGTTGTACCAATAGTTTGCATCGCCTTCGCATTCAATGCGTCTATTTTTTGCCGAGTGTGTGTTACATCCCACTCACCATCAGTAATTTCTCCCAAGCTATAATTAGTGGCAGTGAAGACGCTGAACTCAATAATGCGATCGTGAAAGCTATTCCAAGTACGCGAATATGCGGCGTCCATGTGCATCGTTTGGTAGATGGGGTGAGACTTATATAGACCAAGTGGCGGCGGCAAGGTCTGCCCTCTGCAGCGTGCGACCCCACGGCGGCCGCTCCGGGTACCGCAAGTTCTTAGCGATCTCTTTGGCTTTGCCAAAGGACTTTCCCGCCGCCCGGTGCTTTGCGACGACCTTCAGGTCATGGGGCCCACGAAGGCCTAGCGCGGAAATCAACTTGTAACTTGGCTCGTTAGTGGTCTCGTTGTGGCAGTCAAGTGCGTGCTGCTGCAGCAAGAGCACCTCCTTATCCTCGTAAGTGAAATCGTCCACGGCACTGGGGTTGAGAAGCCACCACAAGAATTCCGGATCCGAACGAATCATCTCCGGCATCTCTTCCAGGTTGCCGTGGCCAAGGTCGTGCACGTGTGAGGGGTATACATCGACCGCGTTCAGTAACTGCTCGAGTGCCTCCAGTAAGCCGCAGCGCGCTGCCAGCACTGCCTTTATAATCTTGCGGAATAGTCGGATATCAAACTCGCTGCCTTCATCTTCGTCGAAGATCTCCGCCTTGAACAAGCCCTGCATTAGCTTCGTCTTCCACTCAGCTGTGGGCGCAGTACCGGTTGAAGCCCGCTTGCGAGAGACAAGTAATTTTATGAACTCCACAGTCTCCACGATTTTGCGTAAATTGGGCGGGAAAGTAGCTGCGACTTCTGGACTGTGCCCGAGTATTTGCACTAACATGTTGAGACATACCGTATTGGTCAGTTTAGTCTTTTCATCCTTGGTCATGCACAAGGTTGTTCCAAATTCGGGTACGACTGTGGTCAGTTTATCCCTTTCATCATTGGTCAGCATGATTGTGACTAATTCGATGCGACTACGAAGTGTTACGAGCGGTGAGGTTAGCAGGTCCGAGAATTGTTTAGTTTATGGACCTGTATTACAACGAGTACTTATCACAACATGCCCTCATAAAAATACGTTTCTGTGCCACGGCGCGTGTGTGTGTGCTATTTATACACCTAGTACCCTGGGGCGGCTGAGTCGGCTGAGTCGGCTGCGAGAAGTTTCTGCCGGTGCTCATTCCGCTTGGGTGCCATCGGGTAGAGCGCCGGGTCGATTCCCACTACTATGGCCGCGGGAGCCACGTACACAGAAGGTGCTTCTTCGGGTGCGGCACTCCCTTCCGAGTCCCTGGCCAGAGTTTCCAGTTCCTCCATCAAGTCGTCATCGTCGTACTCGTCCGCCTTGACGAGTCCACCCATGACCTCGCTGATGTCGTCCACTGCGTCGCGGAGCTCGGCAGAATCGTCTGCAGCGGTTTCCGCCTTCTCTAACAACCCCTTGGTCTTCTTCTTCGTGGTGGCTATGGACGCGGAAAGAGCAGACGCGATCTCTCTTTGCAGTGCCGACGACTCGAGGATGTCCTTTTGCTGCTCGATTGCCGCATGTGTGCTCGCTGCAACCTCCGCCTGCTTTTCCAACCCCTTGGCGCGCTTCAGAGCCACCATAGCCTCCTGCTTTTTACCCTGCTCCATAAGCGCCTTCGCCTTGGCTCGACTCGCACTCGCCTTTGCGTATAATTGGTCGGCGTGGTTAGACATCTGCTCCGCAGCCTTCTCCAACCGCGCGTTCGCATTCGCGCTGCCGCCCGCAGCACTCTGCCCGAAGACTGCAACGTCAATCCCCTGGTCCTGCGCCAAGCGGCTGCGACCCCAGCGCATTGAAGGAAAGCACCCACCACCGCACCCTCGGTGACGGTCCTCTTCCATTTCACCAGTCGCCACAAGTTTGTCAATCTTTGAGACCATGACCTGCTCGGCTTTCTTCATTTTAGCAACCTCTGCCATCTTGGTTTGCCTATTCAATTCCATGAGACTGTGTCCGTAGTTATTTATTTTAACACGTGCTGATAGCGATACGCACCAAAATGACGCGCACTGCGCTGAAATACTACCAATAGAACCGCAGCCTCCAGAGTGTCCACTTCCGTTCCACACGCGTACACGCGCCGCGTGCGCTGCGCTTGTGGAAACACCGTGTTGCGACGCAGTGCTTCGTACACGTTATACACGTTGTCGCGTGTGAACGCGTGCATGCGTAAGTTGATAGACAGCCCCCTGATGGTCCAGAGGTTATTCTTGGGCCCCCTCACCGAAGATTTTGTGCCACCACTCACCTTCCTCGATGCCCATATGGTCGAGCGTGTAGGACTCATTGCCAGTGCGAGCGCTGCACGTATCGTGCAGTCGGAATACGCGTATTTATGAGACTGCACCCACTGCGAAACCGTGAGTGCATCGCGTGACATGGTGAGTGCCATTCGTTGCGGTGGGGAGCGTCTCCCGGACGTAATAGACATGATATAATTCCTCACGGCATTTGCAGTCGCCAGCGCGTGCTTCTCTAATAGGGGAAGTGTCGGTGGGGCTGCGGACCGTATATTCAGAATTGCCACCACCTGCTCATCAGATGAAAGCGGGAGGTCGCCTTCGGACTCAGTGTCCGAGCCAGTGTGAAAATAATCACGCATACAGCTTGTAGGTACCATTACATTTATACGCTCTTGTGGTGCGTGGAAGTTGCAAATTTAAATATTATGAAAGAATGGTTACCCCGTCTTCTCAGATATACGCACTCTAGGCCGCTCTTTACTAAATCCGGAGTCAAACAGCGAGAGTTGGCCAGACCTCCGTCTAAATCCAGTATCGAATAACGAGAGCTGTGTGGTGATGGGCTGCTTGCCGGGAAATTGCTCACCGTAGCTGTGGTCGGTGGGGGTGTACTCAATAACATCCCCACTGATTGAACGTTGCACTGGCGAGTTGGGAGGAGCGGGTGCGGCGTACGAAAGCAACTCACGACTAGAATCTTCCCCCATGGCTCCGCAGGCGCGTAACACTCGCCTTGACAACCTACAAAGTTAGCGCTCAATCCAGCGCCTTCCAACACGCCGGTTCGAACGATTGTCGGAGCAGCTGCACGCAGTACGCCTCCCCATTGCGTAGGTAGCCCGTTCCAAGGGCCTTACTCTGCCCATCGAGGTACTCCACGCGAACCGTGTCGTTGAGCACAAGCGTCCGCGTCTGTGTAATGCCATCCGAGTCAGGGGGCGATACGCGCACGTGCAGCTGCTCCGACTCGTGTGGCACTAACTTTGGAGCAATCAGCATGCGCATCGACGACGTCTCGTAGTCGTACAGGAATGCAGCTGGCATCGCCAGCCCGATCTCCGGCGAGAGAACGCACTCGACGCCAAATTCCGCCGCACACCGCATCGCCCTCGCACTTGCGCTACTGTAGGCGGAGGCCGCGCGATTTACCACGAAGAGTGAGCACATCTCGTCCGAGAACACCACGCTCTGGTTCCAGAACATGCACTCTGGTGGTAAGTCGTTCCCCGCAATCGACTCGCTTGGCCATGTAGACATAAAGCTGTTCTCGTCATTCACGTACACCACTGGCCTGTTCTCGTCTACCATCCACAATCCACCCCCCATAAGCGTGAGCAGACCAGCGACTCTTGCCGTCATTAGAGCGATTGCTTTTACACATACGAACACAAACACACTCATCAGGTTTATGAATAGCGACAACAGGCTATTACAATTCTCGTCTCCACGCGTCCGACCCTACCATACTCCCGCCAATTCTTCGAAACTCGCTACGGGTGTACGCGTCCACACAGTCGGCTGTTGCCGTCGACAAATTGGTGAGCAGCATCTTGGTAAGCTTCCAGTGCCGACGCGCGATGACCGCTTCGGGGCTGTGATCCGTAGTGAGAACCAACTTATCCAGCGCGCTTGTAGCTACCAGCTCTTGTGTGGGAACGTATCCCACCTCGCTGCTTATGGCAATCTCGTTCTGCAGAGATCTCAGTGTCTTCACGCGCTCACGCACGTCTTTGAAGACGAGGAGACTACTCGGCGAGCAGAGGTTAGAGGAAACCGCAAGTGCCGAGTACTCGGGCTGCACCACGACAACCTTTCCTATATCATCGCCTTCCAGCGTCACTTCGATTCTGCAAGTGTGTTTTCCTCGATGCGAGAGTGTGAAGAGGTGCCCACACGTGCCGCTTATGTCACACGCCATCATCCTCCACGACGCTGCGTCTGCCCGTACCATGGTGGGGTGTACGACGTTTGTGCATTGTAATAGGGGCGACGACCTAAGCGTAACCACATCCGTAGACTGCACAAACGTCACAAGTACCGCGTCGGAAAGGTTGTGCACCCACGACGGAAACACCGAGTCGAGTTGGCTCGCCGTCACGGTTGCGCGTGGTCCAGCGTCAATATCGAATTCGGGTGGCATCGGATCGTATTGGCTCGACGTGGTAGGGGGCGTACGTGGCGGCGATACAGCCAATCGGTTCCAGAACCCACCTACCGGTGACCCTATGGCAGATCCAAACAGGGATCCGGGGAATGCGGACTTATTACAAGCGCTCGAGTGCGAAGATCGTACGGACATCTACTCTTTTATACAACACACCCCCTCCCACTTTCTTACAAGTCACAAATTACTGTTATAATTTCTTGATCACGCACACGCACACGCGATGGTTGGGTATTTGTAAACTGCCTAATAATATACATTCAAACGCGTTGACCAACTGGCGGGAACTATATAATAACAGTTGCCGCCATTTTTGACGGTTAGCCACCGACGGACGCACCAGTCAGGGTCTCCACCCACTTAATTAATTAAGTCTACTTTTCGTTGGCTGGGTGTCCTTTTTTGCTCTGGCCAAGCGCTCACAAAGTAATGTAAATAATTCAGGGGGTTTATGATATTAATTAATTATTTGCATTACTTTATGAGCGCTTGGTCAGAGCAAAAAAGGACACCCAGCCAACGAAACGTAGACTTAATTAATTAAGTGGGTGGAGACCCTGACTGCTCCCTGGAAAATTGTGAGGGTTGACATCCAGTCAATAAAAAATCACAGTTTTGGGTTGGCGATTGCCACCGTCTTATATTGGTAACTACACGCGTTCTGAAAAATGTGATCTACCGCATGTCCACGCCCGTGACCGGATCGTGCGTCCAATGGCGCACACCGCCAGGATTTCCCCGCTTTCATATGTTGGAATGTTCGTGCACACACGCCACCAGTTACAAAGTTTTAAAATTGCTCCCGAAAACTTAACTGTCACGCTACAGGAGCCCAATGTGAAGCAAATCCTTATCGCCGACTTTGGCCGCACCTCGCACCCGGCCGCCTGGGCATCCTATTTTCATCAAAGGATGTAGGTCTTGATGGAGTCGACCCTAGCCACAGTCTTGATCCACTGGTACCCCTCATCGATCAGCTCGTCCGACGTGAGGTCGTTGTGCATGGCAATGACGTATTTATTGCCGCGAATGGGGTATTGGTCGATCGGTACGGTATGCGACTTGCGCATCTCGGTGTTGACAGTCGCCAAACAGTCGTAGGGTTTCATGTTAGGGAACGTCGAACAGTCGTAGGGGTTAGGGTGAGGGGGGAACAGCTCATCTATCGAGTTTTCCCTCTTGAAGTAGATGAGCTCAAGGTGTGGTAACTTATTGTAGAGCTCGACGAGGAGTCTGGTGAGGGCCTCGGTTGGAGGTATGAACGCGTGTTCCGGTAACAAACTGTAGAGCTTGTGGTTGGGTGTGTCGTCGTCCCAGACGATTGTGGTCACACCCTCGTCTTTAATGATCTGCATGACCTTTCGGAGCTCTTCGGTCATCTTCTCTGGCCCTAGATCTTGGTTAGTATCTACAATCTTGAGCACCACACGCGACCCTGGCCTCGATAAATGCGAGAGCCGCCCCAGCGAGGGAAGCAGCGCGCTCATACTGCTTCTCGCCCTTGCCCTCTTCCAAAGGGGGACCCAAGCCAGCTATATTATTGCCCCTTTTAGAGCACAGTCTTTTAGACTTCTTTCAACTAATACACTGGCACTCTTGTCTTATACTTTGCAACTTCGCACATACGGGAGTTGTGTCGAGTGCGATGGACCCGTGTATCGATGCTACCATCTGCAAGGCGGCTCGCGAGGTGCACGCCTATCTCGGCGGCGGGTTGAGTGAATCTATTTACCAGAAAGCAATCTCGATAGAGCTACGAGATCAGGGGTACGACATAGAAAACGAGGTTGTCATTCCGGTTTTTTATAAGACACAGTACGTCGGCTTTGTGCGCGCTGATGTAGTCGTGGAAAAGTATATCATCCTCGAGCTCAAGGTTGCACCAAAGATTACCGATGCTCATATGCTACAACTGTCCAAATACACCAAATGGAACAACCAGTCCTCGCCAGACGCAGGATTCGTCACACTCGGCGCTGTAGTGAACTTTGGCGTGGCCGGCGTCGAAGTGCGGTTCGACGAGAATTCTATTATTGTAGACTGACCACTGACCAATACTCGTATTCCTATCCTACGAACACGCACAGATTCAGTCACCCAGAGTCGTTAAAACTGGTAGCCCCACCCCATCCACACACAAGGATTTCGTCGCCCACCTCAATTTTAGACTATTTGTGCGAGTCAGATACTCCCACTCGTTGATCAGCTCGTGCTCCATAAGATTATCCAAACTAGACAACGTGTCTAAGAGATACCTCTTAAGAGATACTTGGCGCTCCTCCTCGACTAATGCGCTCTGCGCATACGCCAGCCTGAAATTATTGTCGATAATATCGAGTTCAGCCAGCGTCGTGTGCTCGCGTACTCTAATACTCTCAAGCGTAACGCTGCGCGCAGTAATTGCGACAAGGCGACGATGCATAGCATATTGATCGAGAGCTAGCTTTACAGAAGCACTCGCCCCTTCCCAGAGTGCGCGCATGAAATCGTCACTTTTATCGCTGTACAGCAGTGTAAACGTTTGTTGTACCAGAAGCGGGTTGTTCACCTCTTCCAATATCTTCGTGATAGCTTCGTCGTAGGGAGTAATCAAATCGTCCTCCATATTAGGAACTTTCTGCGTGTTCGTCTTGTTAGAAACCTCGTATCGTTTAGCACAATAAATATGTGATCACAGCTTTAATACTGTATGATCAAACGATGTGATCATTTACGCTAACTGGTATCTATTAGTTAGCGGTAACGGTTTCCTGACGATTTATGGTGGCGGTGGCCAGGGCGCCACAAGTGAAGAGGTCGCGGTATCTTTGTTGCGTCAGTTACGAATCCGTACAGTTTGGCAGAAACAAAACCATCGAGTTCCGATAGGACGAACACGCACGCTCGTAACACTTGGAAATTTTCCTAAAATGTCAACCTCGGTATTAGACAAGGTCTTCAGCGGCATTAGCACCTTGCCGATTGGAAACGGCAAGATGGACGTCTCCGACAGTTGTGTGCGTACGGAGGCCAAGAAGAAGATGGACAGCAACCCAAAATGTACTGACACGTGTATTGAATTCAACTGTGGTGGCAAGTTGGCACAGGCTAACGACGGCGCGTACGGGTGCGAACTGTGCGGGGTGGAGTACACGCGGTTTGGATCCAACGAGGAGGAGACACGCTGCTTCAGCGCGGACGATCAGGCCACCAACAACGCCAAGAAGCGCACAGAGGCGTATGGGGAGGTCGAGCGGAATCACCTGGTGCACATTCACCATAAAGAGGTCGGGGGCGTCGTCAGCGACGCAAGTATCGAGGCGGTACGCCGCGCCAACAACCGCCTCAACCAGTGCGCATTCTGGTTCAAATTCCTGCGCAACGAGAAACCTGGTGGGTTCTGGCTCACTGAAGGGGAGGTTATGACGGCGCGGCGCGCGATTAGGGCCGCGTGCGTGCAGTGGGCCATCGATAGCTACGGTGCCGCGCAGGACGCTAACGGCGAGGTCGAAGACCCGGCCGAGGGCACTGGCGCGTTTCACATCGGTTCTCCCGTGTTCTGGACCATCGCACTGACGCTCCAGATGGTCGCGCTCCGCCCCAACGGCTACACCATGCCCACCCAAAAACTATGCGACACGGTGTCACTCGAGGGACTACACACACACCTCGCGCAATTCAAGAGCGAGGCGCGCGTGACCGATGAATCCGACTTGGCAAAGACGAAGGCGCACGGCATCGGAGCCGCGGGACAGAGCTCAACGGAGGTCGTGAAGCGGCGCTCCGCGCGATGGGACGCTCTTGGCGACACGCAGATGCGTGTTAATAAGATGAACACTCTGCATACTATTCTGGAGCGCTCTCAAGTGTGGAACGGCCAAGGATTGGCACCACCTGTGGTGCGTATGGAGAACCCCGCGATCCGCGCTCCTCCCCAGTCCAAGCGCTCACAAGGCGACGAGTCGCATATCCCAGTGAAGAGAAAGTGCTTCGGCTTCACGGCCACCAAAGCGCGCACTCGTCCCTCTACGTCGTATCCGGTTCCGGTTCCGGTTCCGAATCGGGTTCCGGTTCCAATTGACAGCAAGCTTTTCTCTGATATATGCGACTTTACCGCCGCGAGCGAAGAGCCCACCGCGAGCGAAGAGCCCACCGCGAGCGAAGAGCCCACCGCGGACGCCGCGCCCACACCCGACGTAGACTCCGATTTTGGTGAGAACATTGACATGGACGAGGATATTTGGGAGAAGCATGTGGACGACGAACTGGCGGCGGTGGCTCTAGAGGAACTCGAAACTCCGGCCACCTTAACAGGCAAGGAGAAGAAGAGGCCGAACTACCAGCCTCATCAAATAAAGCATCTGACCGCAAGACAGGCGTGGGCATCGCGTAACCAAGAAATCCACCGTGGTGCCTTCATAAAGGAGTGGAGGAAAGAGGCATCTGCTTTCAAAGCGAGAAACACGGCGAGGTTGAACAAGTGCGAGAATAAGGCGGCGATCATAGCTGCGGCCATTGCCGCACGGGCGGCGCGGCACGATCAGAGTATCGTGAATAAGGCGTTGAAGACCTCCGAAACCAAAGAGTCCAAGGGGTTCAACCAGTTGATGCGTCAGGCCGCCGTGCGAGAGAGGGTTGAGGCGCGTGGAAGGGGTGGCTGCTACGTGCTGCCGAGCGAAAATACGAACCCGAGCAGTGTGCAGGTCGTTGTGGTTAGGCAGGCGCCCAACATCATCAAATTGTCGTCACAGCGCAGCCAAGAGGCGCTGGCAATCATCGCAGCAGTTCCAGAGAACGACTACCAGCTCAAGTGCTGCTTCTGTAAGACTTCGCGCACGCTCAAGGGGGGCGTGCTCAGGCACCAACCAGACCAACCGTTCCGGTGCATATTTAACAATGAGCGCTGCACACGCAAAAAGTGACGAGAATATAACGGTCTCGTGCGGTCTCGTACGGTGTTGTATAAGTTGTGTGTGATATCGTTTTCAGTTCTGCTGTAATAAACTATATAAACTAAACAATTCGTGAGCAGCAATACTACACTTGGACGCATTTCTTACTCACCAGTAAGTGCGTCGCTCGTAACCATGCCGAGGTGTACTAAAAATCTCATCGTACCAAATATGGCCATTAAGGGAGACGAACCAAGTGTTCACACACATCAGCTTCCGGAGATGAACAACGCTTTGTCAGACGCGCGTAGTACCACTGACTGGCTGTGCACTACGTTGAACGCGCTCAATACCAAGTGTAATGAACAGGCTGTTGCGCTTAAGGCGAAGGACGATTTGATCGCAATGCAACATGCGCAGATCAGAAAACACGACGAACTGCTATCCGCGGCTGCCACGAACGCTCAAAGCGCCCTTGTGGCCGCCAAAAGGGAGACCGAACTGGTGCAGCGCAACTTCGACCAATTTATAAAGGAAAATGAGCGCACGTCGGAGTGTGCCAAGGGCGAGTCGCAGCGCGATTGTCTAAACTGTAAAGATGCATACGCGAATAGTGCAGTAAGCCACGTGGACGGCGCAGTAGCCTTCACGGCAACATGCAGACAAGCACCCACCATAGAGGGTGTGGTCACCAAGACGACTAAGAAGCTTACCCGCGCGGAGGGTGGAACCGGTGGTCGTAGACGGGGAAAGACTCGCGTGGCCACAGATACAGAGTCCAGTATTAGCGATCGTGACCTATCCACCGTACCATTCTTCAAGTCGCTGGGGGTCGCGACGGCTGCGCAGTTACAATGCGTACTATCCGATTGGTATAACGACAAGAAGGGAAGGTTAATTGACGCACAGCAACTGAAGACGGCGTACCACCAATGCAAATACAAAGCCGAAAAATTCATACGGTTGGTTTATTTTACAGGGCAAGACAAGTACACCCCTGGAGACGTAGACGCACTGTTTGAGTTCTTCAACGACAAGACGCATGCCGATATGTGCGAGGATGGTAACATATTCAACCACGACCACCGGGTGTGCAAGTGGTTCTACTTCAAAACAGTCGACTCGTACAAGTCGTTCAGGCACGAAGACAACGTATACCAAGCGCGACAGGCGCGTGGATTCATGACGGCCGTGCGTTCCGTTTACGAACTGTATAAGATCCACACGAACAAAACCGATTGGCCCAATTGGAGAGCGGAGCGGGAAATTCTAAAGCCTCACCAGACACCGGGTGCTGCTGTCAAACAATTAACCGCTACACCTCCACACACACCACCGCTTCTTTTGAAGCGCAAGAGACACTCGAATGCGCACATGGACTCGGACTCGGACTCGGACTCGGACTCGGACTCGGACTCGGACTCGGGCTCTGATGTGGATTGCATGCCTCAGATGGAGGTTTAGGGCCGAGACTCCGACGTGTTTACGACTTATATTGTTTAGAATTTGGCACTGTGAGTGTGTCAACTAAAAATTTGCAAATTGTGGCGATGCATACGGTGACACACGCACCGGAAATGGCGCGTGGGAAGAATAATAACGCGAAGAGGAGGCCGTCGAGAGGTGCACAACTATTCTCGCCCACTATCATAAGCTCAGTGAGTGCCGAGGTACCGATACAAGGGGTCACATTGGCAATCTCAGTTGAAAACGACTGTGTCGAGTGCGGGAGTGTACATGTTGACAAATTCGATACATCTCTAATGTGTGCTTACGGGCACACCACATGCTTCCCGTGCGTGGCAGAAGGCATTCAACCACACCCTATCTGTACTGCGCACTGCAACGGCTTCATGTACAAGTGTGCAGAGTGTGGAACGTGGTCATGCGTGAGCAAGATACAGGAGCTCGCGATGCTCTGTGGTCGGCACAGCACTGCTAGAGCGCGCTTACGCAAGAATCGTATCCGCTTAGTCGACTTCGAGAGATCGAGGGTGTGTACATGTCAAGACACTACAAGTGGTGACGATACGCCGTCCGAAGACGAGTCTGGATATCACTCAAGCGAGGATAATGGCACAGAGACGGAGTGCTCCTCCTCGCACGACGTCGCAGGAGAAATAGCGCCCTTCGTGCAACTACCAAGGGTTTGCTCCATCGACTGGAGTCACGGACGCGCTGAGCGCACCGAACGGCTTGAGCGGTTGCGCGCAAACTTATTGGGGCGTCGCTGTGTATTTGGCAGCTGAACACACTTTCCTTGTACGCTAATTGTTGACGTTTGGTAAAGTGTAGGTTTTGCAACTTGTAGAGTTTCGTTTGACCACCAGCACGTCCCCACTCATGGTATCCACTGCTGAGGGTGGGAAACGGAAACGTAAGTCTCCAATGTCGGTAGATTTCGTCACGGAACCGGTAATCAAGAAGAAGATTGCCAAAAAGGTGGGAGCGTCTCCGGTACGCCATCACGAGAGCAAGATTCGCGAAATAGCCACTCACCCGGACGCCACCACGTGCGAAGATGCACAGACGGACATATTTGCTTCGTTTTCACGTCTGACAAGCCGTCGAAAGTCAACGGTGCCGCATGTTAGCAAGTCCTACTGGAGGGAGACCGAGGACGATGCGCTTACGCACCTGGTGCGTAAATATGGTCCCAACGAATGGAAGGCGTACGCAAAAGTAATACCAGGGCGTACAGGAAAGCAGTGCCGCGAGCGTTGGGTAAACCACCTGAATCCGACGATAAACAAGGGGGCGTTTACCTCAAAGGAGGATGCTACTATCGCGCAAGCCGTCTGCGAAATGGGTTATAAATGGGCCGATATCGCGTCGTTGCTACCGGGACGCACGGACAACCTAGTTAAGAACCGGTATAACCAGCGTGTTCCAATCTTCGTACCCAGCAAACTTGGTCAATACAAGTACATACACAACGACAACGAGACTGACGAATGGTCGATTCTACAAGAACTGCAAATGCGCGCTGTGTTGAAACCTCAACGCGCTCAGCGGGATCCATGGAGCCACGATGAGGATGAGCGTTTAATTATGGCGGTCGCTGCGTCTACAGATGCAGGGGTGAAATGGAAGGATATATCCCGCGCGGTCGGGACGCGTATTACAATGGCATGCAAGCGGCGCTGGAGTGCGCTGCACCCCGCAGGAGACACACGCGTACGCGTCGCTTCTGATTCAAAAGGCATTGAAGGCCGCGGAGGCGACTGCTACTGCGACGACCTTGAGACAAGCTCTTTAGAAGACGTGATGGCTGCCTACTCAGACGATACGACTTACGGACTACTTTCAATTGAGGAGTACAGCGAGGGGAGGAGTTATAAGGACGATCGCCCTACACATTCATACTACATGACCGTGGGAACCGAACATGGTTTGCGTTTCAGCTATCCGCCTCGGATAAACGCCAATCTCGTGCGCCGCAAATACTCTGGCAAAGAAACACGCGATGTGTTATGGTACCTCACGCCGAGTACTCTGAAATCGACGAAGTTGCCTCCTCCACTTCTCCCACCCACCCCGAAACCACCAGTGGTGGAAAATGTGATACCTCACAAGACGGCTGTGCTCCAGTACAGCATGACGGCGTACTTCTCGGAGGTGAAGCGGCGCGAAGAAGAAGAAGCGCTGGCGAAGAGTGTGTTCGCGTGAGGCATCCAAGGGGCGGTCTTATAATCTGCAAGCGATCCATGCGTGCAATTGCCAACCGTTTTATGCAGCGGTCGTGTAATTGAATATTTCTCGCGGTGAGGCGCTCCAGTGCCGCGAGTGCAATGATGAGAGGTAAGGGGGTAATCGCTGCCATAGATGGTAACGTATACGTATACGATAGAGATTGTGAAGATGGCGATGATGATGGCGATGATGATGGCGATGATGATGGCGATGATGATGGCGATGATGATGGCGATGATGATGGCGATGATGATGGCGATGGTGGCGATGATGGCGATGATGGTTGTTGAAGTGGTTGTGACGTTGGTAAAGATTGTGTTATTAAAACAGGTGTATTCGTACGTTTCTCGCGGTGTGTGTTTTGCGTTGGATATATTAGTGAAATTGTTTCGTCTGCAAAAGGAACCGGCGATAACAATACGCGAGGCATACAACAAACCACGCTTGCAACTACTATTCAACTAGCACTTTCCCCAACGAGTAGCGGCCAGCATCGCACTCCAACGAGCGCGTGCGCCTACCCGTACCCGACGGCGCCGTTGAACATGCGGTTCGTGTTCGCGACGTTGCGCAAGTCCCAGCGGCTCAGGTCGCCGTTGAAGGCCAAGGCGCCCTCGAACATGCGGTTCGTGTTCGCGACGTTGCGCACGTCCCAGCGGCTCAGGTCGCCGTTGAAGGCCAAGGCGCCGTTGAACATGCTGTACATGTCCGTGACGTTGCGCACGTCCCAGCGGCTCAGGTCGCCGTTGAAGGCCGTGGCGTCCGCAAACATGCTGGTCATGTTCGTGACGTTGCGCACGTCCCAGCCGCTCAGGTCGCCGTTGAAGGCCGTGGCGTCCGCAAACATGCGGTTCATGTTCG
>Ga0208031_1000139_pt1 | contig 22505 bp, 19 predicted proteins | sample MalvirAntarct_38_FD_184252 | JGI IMG/M metagenome (GOLD analysis project Ga0208031, IMG submission 184252) | Marine viral communities from the Global Malaspina Expedition - Malaspina viral metaG Antarct_38 (SPAdes) (version 2) | ecosystem: Environmental > Aquatic > Marine > Oceanic | place...
CCACTCAACGACCTGGGTAGAAAGAAATTGTGCGGTAAGCAAGGAGTCGAGACACAGTTACACATGTGTGCAATGTACTACCATTATATCGCGCACCGTGCCCTCGATCTGGAAAAACGGCAAACCAACCGTCGTTTGCCAGTTCTGGGGCGACTGCGCAGAGGACAAGCGTACGAACGTGAGTAAATGGGCATTGTTGGTATAAGAAGCTAGCATATGACGCTGTGGGGCAAGCATACCTTGAGGATGAGGTTGTTGAGAGTGTCGCGGATCTTCCTGTGAGCGCACGATACGAAGGGAAAGTGTGAGGCTGTGTGTGGAGAGTGTGTGGTTGGGTTTAGGTTTGGTCGGCTCCGGATTCTGCTCACGTGTTCTGGCCCGCATACGCGTCGGGAAAGTGGTCTGCGCACGGCAAGGATGACAACGATGAGTCCAAGAACACTAGTGTGAGTCTAAAGTGCAATGTTACGATTTGAGGGGTCTATGCGCACAGGTCATGGCGTGATGCTCGGAGTAGTCCTTGAGCTTCTCGGGTGCCACGGGGGCGCCGAAGAAGTACTGAAGGTTTTGGAGGACATCTTCTTTGGACGGCGCGAACGTGCGCGGCTGGGGGTGCGTATTGAACTCAGTCATCGTGACGCGGCTTCTACTTTTTCTTTTGTGGGTGTGTGTTCCTTTTAAAGACTAGCGGGACACTCGAGTCTTTCTTACCAACTTCCGTTGCATTTTTTGCTTATGTTTTCTACGTGGAATGTACACAATTTCGTTTGTGCGCCATGGCTTTTGCGCGCAAACACACCACACACACCACACACACCGCATACAACACTAGAGTATTTTGAGCACGCTCGACTGGTAAGCTTGTCACGGAGGGTTCAGACGCGGATTTCGTACTCTGGAGAAGCGCCCGCGCTCGCGCTCGCACTCGCGCTCGTGTCCACACTCTGCGCTGCACTGGTGGAAGCCGCACGTTCGGCACCTCCGTCGGTGGTGTCGTACCCATATGCCCCGTCACTGTACTCTGCGCCTTCGCACACACCGTTGCGTGGCCTAATCTCCGTGAGCTGCATCGTGCTTCCTATGCTTGCGCGCGGCAGGCGCCAACCCCCAGTTGTGACGGGTGGGTAGATCTTGTCCTCAAACTCGCGCAGTCGGCGATAGGTGCTGCGGAAGTCGTTGATCGCTCCCCAGTTCTCGGATATGACGCTCAAGCTCGAGAAGACTTTCTCAAAGCTGTTGCTCATTTTGACGAGAGTGCCGAGGGTGATGCGCTTCGCCGGGTCTGAGGCGAAGATGAGCGGCGCCGCCAGCGCGTACGGAGCAATGACCATTATCTGGTCGAAGAGCGAGAGCCAGAAGTTGAGCACCCCAAAGTGCTTAAAGAGCAAGAAGTAGTTGGTTTGCAAGCTCTCGAGGGTATTGCGGAAGTAGGTCTGCGGCAGGAATGCCGCGTGGCGCTCGTCGCTTGAATTGCGCGTGCCGACGATAACGGCGGGTGTCGTTTCCAGTAGCACCAGGTCCTTGCGCAGCAGCGCCTCCACCTTCTGATTGGACACCTCGAGGTCGACGAGCTTCTGACCCAGGATAGCCGCGCCTGAGAGTCCGCAGAGGGATGCCATGAATGCGAAGATCCACAGCCACCCCGTTGTGATCCCACCCAAGTCCACGGGCGAAGACACCTCCGTCCCCAACTGTAGCAGTATGGGCGAGAAGACGCACAGTGTGAATACGGCGTCCAGTAGCGCGATTATGCACCCCTCCACTCCTCCGGCGAAGCGCTGCGTGTCCTCGTGCAGCCTCTGTGACGCGCCCTCGACAGGCTCACACTGCGTATCCCACGACACAAGGTAGGCGCGCATGAGCGCCGCTCGCCACATGAATGCCCACGACGCGCGCACCCATTTGCACGCCGGCGTCGCACTCACCAGTGGTGCGACGATCATCGCAAAGGACCACAGCTCTGCGTATACTTGCTCGCGGTACTCTTGGTACGAAACACCCACCTCGCCGCTCACTTCTCCACTCGATTGCTCGACCTCGCCACCCTTTTGTAGAAGGTCGTAGAACCGCGCGTAGAAGTCGTTGAGCTGTGCCTTGACTACAGCCAGGAAGAAGGCGTAGCCCACGACCACCACGAAGCCGCACCAGGCCACGCCGGTAGTGTACCAATCACTCCAGAAAAACTCGCGCAGCATAAGTATTTGCGATTAATGCTCCAATTACCGTACACTCGCACACTCGCACACTCCATAGCAGCATAGTATCACCCTAGCGTACAAACAACCTGTATTCATCGACCGCGTCGCATATTATCTGCGGTCGTTTGTGGCGCTGTGCAAACTCCAGCGATCGGTTCATTTGGGAGGCCATATTGGCGGAGACGTTCCTTTCTCCCACTACGATGCACGGAGTGACGCCGCTCGGCTTGTGGATGCGCTTTGTGAATACGTCGGAGCGGCAAAGCATCCTGAGGTCCTTAATCAGCGAAATCGGTTTGACATCGCCCTTGCACTCAGCACTGACGCGCGAAACCGTGGCTCTGCTCCCCACTTTGGAGATTCCACGCCCGCCTCTGCTCCCACCGCGCCCACCGCGCCCACCGCGTCCACCGCGTCCACTCCCCCTACACGCGCCCACCGACTCGTCGGTCGCGAGCGCGGGCGCGTCCGGTGCGTCACTGCTACTGGATACACTCGCGGTGGGCGCGGTGGTCTCGGTGGGCGCGGTGGTCTCGGTGGGCGCGGTGGGCGCGGTGGTCTCGGGGGAGGCAACTTTCTTTCCCATCCCCGCTCTACTTAGTGGGCGTGTGATTCCCAAAATGCGATGGAAATCGTGATCACGCGACTTGTGAACTGGAGTGTTGTCGATTTCTTCTTTGGGTGCGATAATTGGCAAATGTATCTCATCCTCCTGTTTCTCGGGTGGTTTGCGCTTGGGGAATACTCTAAATGCCACGTCGACATATTGCCATAATTGTCTAAGTTGTTGGTGCGCGAGTTCTTCCATGAGTTACGAGCGTGTGTAATCGTTTCCAACGTATTGAGTTACAAGTTGCAAATGGGCGCACCAAACCGATACGTAAGCGCTGAAGGACCGCTTCGGTTGATCTGACACTAATTTGACAAATGGCAACTTGCCGTGACACTCTCGTGGCACGCACGATAACCTTTTAGTTTCATGTGTGAGAGAAGGGTAGAGGGCAAGGGTGTGTGTAACGTGTGAGTGCGCGCATGAATTTCAAACTCAACTTGAACGCCGCTGGGCGACCGACAGTAAACACGGACGCCCTAACCATTGCCGAAGGGAGGGAAAGGGCCATATCACTAGCTAATATGGGACGTTCGGCTGCGTCTGGCGCTTCGAAAGTGGCATCGGGTGCAGCCGCGTCTGCGGGTCGCAGTGCAATGCGTGGGGCCTCGGGTGCAGCTTCGTATGTGGGTCGCAGTGCAATGAATGCGGCAATTGCTGCTCCTGGACAGGCCAGAGACGCGGGTAAGGCTGCGTACCTCTCAGGAAAAGTTGGAGTCGAGACGCTTAGCAAGTACAAGCAGAAGTGGCACGACTGGCTTTACAGTAATCAAGAAAACACCAATTTATTTCTGCTGGTGACCAATCTATTGTACATTGGGCTCACTCTTGCAATCTTGGTTCTGACCCTCCTCGTTGTGGACGAGCACGTGGCGGACTTAAAGCGCAACGAGTTCTCACAGCACCTCGATGCAAATGGTGCAACGAAAGTGTACAAGCCGTGTGGTGTCCCCACACCTGATGCGATGTACCTACTTCAAGCGGTAGGCGCGGTTCCTGCCTCCGGGTACGACGGGGCCATGCTCGAGCCGGACTACCAAGAATGGATGAATAGTGTGAATCGCGCTCTGTGCACGACCGTCGTGCCAGGCTCCGAGTTACCTAGTACGAGTTGCAATGCAGATACCGTGTCCGGTTACGACAATATAAATGGCGTCGAGGAGCTACTGGCGTTTGGGTACCTCATTGGCGACGGGTCCTTCACACCAACCAAGGCCGATTTAGATGCTATTAATTCGAATACTACGATAGAAGCAAAAGTCGAAACATTCGAGCGACTCGCGTGCCTTGAGAACAAGAACGGTGCCGGCGAGGCGCCCTTTTATTCTAAGCACCTGCGCGAGTCGTACGGCGACCTGAAGACGCGTGTAGCCAGGGCGTACATTGCCGCCATGCCAGCATTTGCTCTGTACGAACATAGGAAGGGAGGCTTACCCCTCGACGGTAAGAAGAACCCGTTCGGGGGGCAGTCGGATTGCAAACACAGCTGCCACATTAAGAATGAGCTACAATCGGCCGCCTCCGATCAGCACTATATGCACAACGCCGATTTCTCAAAAAAAGTAGAGACACCGTTCCACAAGCAGCTTTACCGCCTCTTGGCACTCTCGCTCGCCGGGTACGTTGATAGGAAAGAGAACAATGGGAAGTCCTTCCTGAACACTGGGGATGACGACCCATTAGACTTCTGCAATGAGTTCATGAGTAACAGTTCGGAAATGGTTACAGGCAAGTTTGCAATGAATAACTACAGCGACCAGGATCAGAATATAGTGACAGTGTCACAGTGCGGTACAGGTATTAGGTCTGCAGATCCACTCTTCGTACGAAACCACGGAGACGACGAAAAACGTGTAGCGACGCACACGTGCGCCGCCACTCTCCAGTACGGCCTCTTCGAGCAGGGCCGCCTATTTGGTATTCCCGACGTTATTCGGCCCTTCGTGGTCGACCAGCGCGTGGACCGCAACCTACACTTTATAGCAAAGTGGATATACGATGCCATGTATACGGAGCCATTGAAGCAAGCTAAGGAGCTCATGTCGGATCCTAAGGCGAACCTCGAACTTTACATTGCCTACCGGCTCTCAAGTACATCCATATGGGCAATCCTCGTCGCCAACGTCGCCGGATACATGATTGTGCGCGCGCTTGCACCCACGGCTATCTGGGTTCTGAAGATGGTTGGAATTACTACCACTAAGGTGCTGGTCAAGGCCACTGAATCCTACCCAATCATCTACGAGGAAATCCAACTGGTGCGTCCAGTGCTTGGGTTGCCAGTGTTCTTGACGCAGGTTGTGAATGTATTGGCAATCTACTGGATCCTGTGGCTCGATCCGGCGACGCAGTCGCACTACTACGTCACACCAACGTGCGAAGACTGGCAAGGTCTGGGTGTGCACGTGCCTTCCGGGGCTTTTGGCACGACCTGGGGTAAGCGGCGCTTCTCACGGTTTGGCGAGCACTTAATTGGCACTCTCATGGGGCTCACGCTCGGGTTGGTTCTTCTTACGTACGCCATTGGACGATCATTCGTTTCGGCCACAGTGGTCAAAGAGAAAGAGAAAGTCGATGAGGGAGTTACTGCGCGACTCGACAAGGTTGCGCTTGTTATGATTAGCTTCGCATTGGTGATTCAAATCCTGTTCATCACGCAGAGTATAGTTACCGGAGACGCATGGTGGGAGGCCGTGAAGGCGAGCGATAGAGACCCTAAGCTGTTGGAAACATTTACGAAAGACGTGCAGATGTCCATCTGGGCAGCGTTCTGGACGTCGGTATCGATCTCATTGTACCGTCAGAAATGGGCGATATCAAACCTGAACTTCTTGATACAGGGTGCGTGGATGGCGGCTTGCCTTCTTCTGGTGTGGATGCCAGCGTTGCAGTCCCAGGTGCTGCTGAAAAAGGAACTTGAGGTGGCGTTCTCTGACGGTAAGGGTACTGCGGACACCCGACGGCTCATTGTGTACATTTTCATATACGCATTCTCGGCCATATGGACGCTCGTCCTCGGCATCAGACTGAAGGCGGCATACGACGCGATTCCTGAGCGCGCAGCAGCTTTAGCCTTGAGCGCAAGTAGGTTGTCAGCGGCAAAGAAGCAAAGAAGGCAGTTCATCGAGGGTGCGGAAGCTGCGGCATACGAGATAGCTCGCAATGCGGACGCGGAGGCTGCTTTAAGGGCCGGTGGCTTAACATTTGCTCCCGCGGCGCCCTTCAAGTTCAATCTCGCATCTGTGTATATTGCTCCCACTGGATCGTCGGTGTTTCCCAAGCGTGATACTGACTCGGGGTACATGCCGCTTATGCCGCGTAACTGAAGGCCGCACGCTACGTAAACGGGTTGGTTGTAGCGTGGCACGTTGTGAGCGTTTGTACTTGTTATACGCACATGGGTGCATTGATCATAAGCAACTTCTGAGCACTCTTTTGGTTAGGGTAGACACGGAAGTAACACACCCACGCATTGCAAAGCACATGTCGTCAATCGCTACTTATCGTGTCGTAACACTCGTTGCCGCGGCTGGGAGTTCAGTGCTGTCGGCCTCCACGCTCGCCTTCTTGGTGACGGCGCTTGTGTCCTTCCGCGCGGAGGACTTATTCACAGCGTCCAAGATTGAGGACTTCACCACTCTGGGCACGTGTGTGGAGACGTTGACCTACGAGCAGCTGAGCGACCTCGACTACACGGGCGACAAGATTGAGTGCGAAAAAATACTGAGCCTTGACAATCGAGAGAAGTTGGCTAACACGCTTGCTGCGACAGTGCACGGCGTCTATTACATGCATCACACCCGCCATCGTGATGTACTTGGCACAGACTTCTGGGGTGACCGCGGCGTTGTCATGTTAGCCCAGTTGACGCACGTGCTGGGAAAACAGTTTGGGAGCGCAGATGAGCAAGCGGAATTGGTCAATGTGGGCATAAACTCCACCACCGCATTTGAGGTGCTTCGGGAGGTATCGCAAGGGATCGTCCCCGTGTCGTGTGACGAGATCTACTCTCCATACACGTTCCAAACCTTGTCGGCAAACCCCGCACTAGTCGATTACGTCGACGATATACGCAAGGGTCGCCTTGACGGTGACGATAAGGTCAAGTCCACGTGGCCACTGGCCGACTTTGTGACCACGTGTAAAGAAAAGGTACAGCCCGAGGGCGTTGGCTTCTTTGCTTCGACCCCGAACCGCGTAGTTACCGAAGAGATGAAAAAATACCTGCATGCGCACTGTGTGGCACAGTTCCAGTACGCGTCGGTGGGATCAGGGAGCTCCGGGGACGGAACGTTCGGCATCCCACTGCCTGGTATCGTGGCCGGGCCCAGTTGGAATATCCAGCAAATTGCCCACTTTAACAGCACCTCCACTTACAATGAGAAGGCGCGCATGTACATTGGACAGCGCTTTGGGATGAGCGTCTGGGCGTACGTGCCCATGATCCTGTGCACGTGCTACCTACTCGGGGACTCGCTTGTCTTCTTTCTTGCAGAGGCTCTAATGCCGATCGGTCGGGCCAGTGCTATTCACAGCAGCGCCTCGGATAGAGCCTACCTCGTGGACAGCCTTTTGATAAGCGCCAGCTCTTCCGGCAGTCGTAAGCGTCGATTTGGCATCGGATTTATCGCAGTTCTTTCATCGTTGGTATTCTACACCGTCTTCATTGTATCAGCGTGGGGATTCATGTCCCAAAAAATGCCCCGGCCTGAATGCGAGAGTCGCAACTATACTGACACTGACACTAACGACGGTACCACATCAAATATCGAAGTTGGTGCGGCTCCTGACCACGGCGTGGTGCACATCTTCTGGAAAGGCACTGTGGGTGGGTGGAAGGCGGACTACGACGCCAGCTGGTACGAAATAGCCGCTCTGATTACCCAGGTGCTTGTTCTATTTCTGCTACCGGTTACCACATGGAAACTTTGCGCAAGGTGTAATAAAGCAGTGGACAAACCGAGTCCGGGTACTGGAACCCAGGTGGTTGGAGAAGCTCTAGAAGTAACTGCGTGGACCACCCGGAAATTCCGCACACACCAAACGAAACTAATCCCACTTCTCATGTTAGGCATCGTCATAATCATCCTCGGACAGAGTATTAGTGGCGCGAACTTTGGAGTGGCCTGGGCAGATGGCGTCATGGGGCGTCGGAAGGACGTGAACGGCGAGCCCCTCTTTGACGAACGTGTACTCGCCGAGAATGTGTACGACCAAACGATTGCGACTCTGTCCCTTGTGGTCTCGTGTGGGCTGGTGTTCGCTGTGATTATGCAACGATACCTCGTCGCGGGTGTGGGGTGCTTCAACACTTCACTCTTCTTTATGTGGGTGGGACTTGTATTCGTGCTCTCGCTGCCCATCGCGGTGTACGCGGCCAATCGCTCAATCTTCTCCGAATCCAAGGCAAACGAAGAGTGCTCCGCCTTTCCCCGAAGCTCGCACGAGACTGAGGACAATTTGTGCGTCATGCGCTTCTGGTCTCTGGTCGTGGGTGGTGGAATCTTCTACGGCACTGTCGGGTACGTAACTCTTTCAGGACTTGCGGAGGCTCTCCCGAAGTTGGCGTTTGCCACTTACTTTAGGCAGAGGGTCACTCAAGCAAAGGTTGGTGCCCTCGCTACCCTTTTGAATTCTCGTGAGAACGGGACTGCTCCGGTCATATCCGAAGGGCGCTGTTACCATTCCGAGACCGAGCCGTTTTTCAACGCCGTTATCAAGAACGACGCGTCTTCCAAGAACTTCTTTGGTGGTGGTAAGCTGTGGGTTCCACAAGCGCACAAGTGAAGCAGGTTGCAACAGCAACCCCTCAACGCGCAAAAGCACTGTACTGGCTGTGGACCCCAAAATGGTGCGTGTGTGTGCGTGTGTGTGCGTGTGCGTGTGTGTGTGTGAGAACACGTGTGTAAATCTTTTTTAAGAAGTGTTGGTTACTACGTGAGAACCAGACTTATTGTACCGAGCACTGGCACGGTGGCGCTTACGGTAACCGTATGCAGCGCACTGTTGAGATGCGCGCTGCTTATAGTTACGAACCGACGACGCAGGCGCTTTTCAAACGAGCGCTCTAACACGACCGCACCGGTCGTGGCCCCTGCCTGCTTGAGCCACCCCGTCCCAGAGACGCGCCCTCCAAGTGCGACTCCGTTTAGATGTACCATGGCGATGCGAGTGCGCATATTGAGCTCCACCTTGGCACTGACTCCGTAAAAGGAGCCCTCAAAATGCTCCACGCTATCCACCGCGCCCACGTGCATCAACACTTGGTTGAGTAGACCACGACGCGAAGGTGCCGAGACGTGTTGCGTACGCGCAAAGGCGAGAGACATAAGAATGTACCGCATACACTTTACCACACGCTAGTTCCTTCTACACCCTCTCGAGTTGCAAGCGAGTGTAGGTTAGCGACATGGCCAGCCGCGGCGCCCCAGCTCTCGCATCCGTGCGCGATCGCGTAAGTAGGTACATATCCGTACCCGTATCCGACTGCGAGGCACTGAAGATTTGTTTCACGTGCTCGACTGTTGATAGCGACGCGCTTCTAGAGCTATCACACTCACGCGTGGTGCGCACCGAAGCTAGCACGCACAGCCGCGCGCTGTCGATATCTGCCGACGAGTTCGCGAGCCTCCTCAGCGAAGACTCGCTCACAAATACACGCAGGTGTAACTTAAATACCGCACTGGCAGGGGACGAGCTTGACGCTGAGCGCAAGAAGAACCTGGAGGATATAGTAGTGGCTCTTAAGCTTACACTCAACGAAAAGTCACAGCGCGATTTGTGGGAGTCCAGCCCACGCGTGCGCATGCGTGTATCACTCGCACTCTTACGGAAAGATGATCACGTGGCCTGTCTTGAGCACTCTCTGGGAGAGGTGCTCGTATCGGATCTGCGCAGGGTAGAAGACTTGCGATACCGCACCGAGGAGGAAGGTATCGATATCATGAGCGTCGCTGCGCTCATATCCACGGTGTGCACAAACATTGTTACATAAGCCACGCGCATTCACGTCTAAGTGTGTGGTAGAAGTGTTCGTCAATATGAGTGGCCCCATTCACGAGTTACTGATGCGTCGGAATGCATTCGTGCGTACCGGGTGAGGTGGCAGCGTCGTTGATCAAGTTTTCGATAAGCACGAGGCTGGTGAAAATACGAACACGAAGACTGAGTCTAAGCCTAAGCCTAAGCCTAAGCCTAAGTGCCAGAAGCAAACCGCCAAGGAGGAGAAGCAGAAGGTTGTGGCGGCGGAGAAAATGGCTAGGGCCAAGCGCGAGAAAGAATCCCTGGGGAAGCTATCAAATTCTGATATTCAGGCAATTTATGAGGACATGACTGCTCTCACAACGAGAGAGCGAAACGCAGGGGTCCATAAATGTAGGTAAAGGGTGTATACCACTTCCAAACGGAACGGTATTTGCGTTGGCAACTGCGTTGTAGAATATGATGCACTATTGTCAAAAAGGGGCACACGCACCTTACAATAGTACGGAAGAACTGCAACGGGTACCAGCGTGTTCACAATTCCACCAACTAGACAACTTTTTAATATTCCAATCCCACAACACGAGTCACACCACTCCCGTGTACCGGCACGCTTCGTGTGTCTCCACCGACCTAATTAATTAATCGTATTTTTTTGTTGGCTGGATGTCTTTTTCTGCTCTGGTCAAACGCTCACAAAGTAATGCAAATCATTAATTAGAGTGGTAGGGTCCCTACAAATTTTAACGTGTCATCGCGCGCGGTCCCTGCCACCAGCAACTAGTTTGCCACGGAAGGCGACTTTACGACCGCGTGTGTCGTTCTTCCTTGAGCGTATGGGCTTAGTGACTGTGGGCATTGCACTGTAGCGCATTACGCAGACCATTACGCGCTCGTCGTAGTTATTAAGATCGTGTAAGAAGTCGAAGAATGCATTGTTGGGCTGGTCGACGAGCCAGGTGCGAAACGTGCGCTCTGCTCGGTAGAACGCCATTTTGAAGTCGGCGAATGTGCCAAGTCCGTTTGCCTCTAAACGGGCGGTGCACATTTCCGCGTCCATTGTCTTCAGGTACATGGTTCCCGTCGTCTTCTCAAAGAATCCGAACGGTGTGGTAGGTGATACAGTCACGCGATTCCAACCTTCTTTCGAGACGTGGCGATTTGGATCGGGGTGCGTGGGCGCGAATCGAAACATGGAGGGTGCTCTTTACTTTCCAATGGTTACGAGCGATGCGTGCACGCCAGGCCCTTAGCGCCTAACCGTTAGTGTGCAAGTGCAGGGCGTTTCACATATGGTTAGGTTGGCGGTTCCAAAGGCAGGACGCAGGTGTGTGTGTACTGTGAAGGGGTAGCATCATGCCAGGAGACGAGTCGGAGGCGCGGTACCTGCTGCGCGTATCTATCCAAAAGTCTGAGGTAAACCTCGCCCAACAGTTCTTGGCCAAGGGTGGGACCTTGGGTGGAGCGGCCGCGCGCGGCAACACGAGCCTCGCCGTGTCGTATGCAGACAAGCACGAGACATTCCTGCTTACGGAGACGAACCAAACAGTTGACTTGCCATTGTCAGCCACGCTGCTACGCACGTCGCGTCAGCAGTACTACGACGAGGTGCCCTCTTCCAACCGTGTCAATGACTCTGTCGGGCCCCACGTACTTCTGAGCGACCGCACGCGCATTAACGTTGTGTCCTCTCGCACGGGAGCGGCTATCAATGGCACTCTTGTCTCAACGCTCGCGGGTACTGCGAGCGTCCCGTTACTCAATCTCTTCAGTACTGTGAATGCCGGAGAGGCCGTGAGTGGAGCTACAGGGAAGCTCGCCAGAGAGGTGGTCGCGTTCACGCAGATTCCGATTCGCTACCCCAACTGGGAGTCGATCAACGCCACTCTCGGCGTGTGCAATCCACAGGTGGTACGCGTGGACAAGAACGGAGAGGAAATGGAGGTGTCCGCCTTATTCTTCACCCCGTCAAAGAAGACGGCACGCGTCGCGAAGGTGCAGCCGGTGATCAAGTCGATCTACGACGCGGCGTGGCAGCTTACCAAAGACGCCATCTTCAATCCGGAGCCCAACCTGCACAAGAGCGTCGTTGCGGAGCGTGACGCGGGTTTCGATGCGAGCGGCTATGCGCTGGCTGCGTCAGTCAACGATACGCCCCCTGCCCTTTTACCTGAGGTGGCAGATGCCTTGCTGGGAGCCGCTCTGGGGTCGGAGATGCCAGTCGAGTACGCGCAAATGATAAAGGCGCTGAGCGTGCCGTCGCTCACTGCGACCACGCGGTACGCTCAAGGAATTGCCACTGCGCTCTCGGCCGTTGCTGCGTATGCGATGCCTTACCGCGTCGACGGCACCCCCATCGACACACCCGAAGGATTGAAGATGTTCCAGAGCGAGTCGTGGCCAGTACAGTCTAACGTGGACTTCGGTAGACTGGCGGACGACTGCGATGGACAGGCCAACCTAGCCAACCAATTTATCGAGCAGGCTAAGACGCTCAAGGAAGGCGGCGCCGACATGACGAAGTACACCAACTTGCGCGCCGTGGCCAACTCGATTGGCGCGCACTACATGCACGGTATGGCGGTGATCGCGGCAAACGCCGGACACGCCGACGCCGCGGATATTAAGTCGGTCAAGATCGCTGGGCACGCCATTACCACGCTCATACCCAAGACAAGCTTTGCCATGGCGATGCAGCGTGGCTCCAAGGCGAAAATCAACGGCAAGTTCGTCGTGGATCCACAGTTCGAAAGGGCTGTGACGACCGCGCGCTGGGAAGCGTTGTATCCACAGACGCTTCTAGACGAGATGCCACCGGACGAGCGCGACAGGTTGGCGTCGCACGACGTCGCGAGTAAGTGGGTGGCGATGACCGCGGCGTCGGGACCACAACCCCTCGCCATTGAGGGCACCACCTTTGCGTCGGCACAGCTGTACCAGCACGATCCCGTCGAGCGCGAGAAGCGAATGCACGATTTCGTCGACAACAAAGCGTCGCTGGTCGACTTCTCTCCCAATATCCTTCGTGTATTTAAAACTATGGATGTGTGCGAGACTGGCGAGCACGCCTTCTACAATAGTGTGGTAGAGACGTCCTACTCGCAAAAGAGCGGCCTCTTCGCGAGCGCGCCTCTGCGTAGTATGGGAGCGGCGTGCTGCCACGTGCGATACGTCCAGGTCTCACCGGCCGGCATCGTGACCGGCTCCGGTGCCAGCCCAAAAGACCTCGCCACGGGAAACTTCGCGCTTGTGCCGCTCTGGACCGCGGGTGTGGAGGACGGTGCCCTACTCGACGAGGCGCATGCCGAGAGTTTGGCAAACACTCTTCCCATGCGCGGAGCGCCTATCTCAGTCTCTTCGGAGATCTTTAATAAGAACCTTTCCACCCTGCGTGAGATTCAGTCATTCTTCTATGAGCCGGGTAAGGCAGAAGGCGAAACCGTGCTGCATCAGGCGATCGTGTCTTTTGCCAGCTTGGTGGGAAACCCAGAAGCGTTGTCGAACCTTTCCACCGTGCTTAAGAGCAACCCGAACGTCCGGGGGGATATCTACGGCCTTGACACGCCAATCAATGGAATGGCAGTGGACCTGAAGGGCAACCAACTCGGGAGGTATATTGTGCTTGAAATTGATCTGCCTCTCAAGTAATCAAAACATAACTTGGCGAGGACACACTTGTTAATAGGGTTGTGTGCGAATGTCGTTGCGCCCAGCGCAAGAGCTGGTAGCAGAGAGTTCAAAGTTTAGTCTCCGCACATTTTTTGAATCCACCTCGTCGCCGTCACCGCCACAGTCACAGTCACAATCACCTCCATATTCACAATTCTTTCTGCCCTCTGAGGCGACCGGTACAGTATACAAGCCACCAAAGTCGACAATTCCAATGAACGTCGAACAGGCCCTGAGACAGCAACCACCACTGTCGTACAATAGTAAACCCGCACACTCCGTATTTAGTCCGACCGCAACCGCAATCGCAACCGCAACCGCAACCGCAACCGCAACCACAACCATCTCCGCGCCCAAAGAGCACAAGTTCACGTTCAACGGCCTCGTGTCCACTGCGACGCCTATGCAGAAGCAGCACCAATTTTTGCAGAAGCACCAACAGGCCACCACCAAATCACACGTTCCAAAGTATTCTGAACAGAGGCACGACCCCAGTGAAGTGGCGCTGCTCAAGGCACACGTGCTTTCCCTGACCGAACAGGCCAATGATCTCAACGCCAACCTCGAGTCCACCTCAGAGAGTGTTGTGATAGGAAATAAGGCGCTCAGAACCGAGCGCGCACAGTTCCACGCCAAATTTACTCACCTCACAAACAAGCTGCAGGCAGCACAGGCGGAGCTCGCAGTGGGCGCCGATATGGGTTATAAAACCGTTGCCGATATAGAGATGCTCAATGGGGAGATCGCCAACCTGCAAGAACATGTCAAAAAGCTCACTCATGCCAATAAAGAGCTCAATGATACCAATACAAATCTCGTTACTGCTAATCAAGAGCTCGCTAGTGACATCAAGAGTACTTCTGCGGCGCTCGGTATCGTGGATTGCTTGAACGCGCAGACTGGAGCAGAATGCCTCCCGATTAATGAACCAATCGATGCATGTGCTACCACACAACAGCAATTCGTCGACCAGGAAACTAAATATACAGCGCTCGCCGCACAGCACAGCGTGGCACTTCAGCGCCAGGAGCAACTTGTGCATGATCTGGAAGAGTACAAAGTCCTTCTCTCGACTGCCTCGGCCGAAGTCGACGCCGTGAACGCAGTACTCGATGCGAACAAGGTCGTTATGGCCACCACCGACCAACTCGTGGACGATTTGGACGAACGGTTGGCGTTGGCGCGTATGGCGCCTCAGGAGCCCATGGACGACCAGATGCCAGTTGAGGTTCCGATCGCGGCGGCGGTGTGCTGCCCCAAGATCCTGCGGTCTGAGGAGCTGAAGAAGTGCGCGGAGGCAGCGCGATCGGCGATGCAGCTCGCGACCGACGAGAACTGCGAACGGCTTGGGGAAGAGTGCCGTTTTGCAGACGCCATGGCCAAGCGAGCGGTGTGGAGCTTGGAGCAGAACCTTCCCGAGCGAGTCATTGTGACGCACCTGTATACCGACAATATCGACAATGCTGACAATACCGACGCAGTGGACGACGAGTGCTGCTACATGAACGAGCACATCCAGGACAACCCTCTCATCTTGGGCAAACCGTTTGATGAGCCAATCTATCTGGCCAGGGTAGGTGCGCAGGGCATGGCAATCAGTTTCGCTTCCAGCGCTGGTAAAGTCATTTCTGATCGCACCAATGAATACGTGCAGTCCGTGAGTAAGGACTTGAAGTTCCACATGGACGACTCGCAGGCCCTGTATAAATCTTCGTCGACCACAGGAATTGCACTCAAGGTTTAAGAACTTGCGTGGTCTGTGTGTGTTTGTGTAAGGGCGCGTAAATATACGGGCGAACTGAGAGATCAGCGAAGTCTCAGTTGGGTGTGTGTGTGTGTATTTGCATACCGGTGCTCAAACGCCGTAATACTATTATTAAGGCGACGTCTTAACACTCTGTGCACACTCGCTCGTAAAAATGCGCCCCCACACGGAGCGCGCTCACCCCCTCGGGTCGGAATGCCAACTCGTTGAATGTGCACCGCCACGCCATAATACGCAGCTTCCATCGCACCATCGCGACTGCCCGTCGCCAGCGACGGGCGACCGGTCTCATGTACACCCACTTCCCGTAAGTGTCCAGATCTATCTGGTTATTAACGGTGACCCAATTCCGACAAAGGAATACAGACACTTGGCAGATCAGACGCAAGGTCTTGTTGAATAACCTGGGGAGCGTGAAGAGTGACATTTTGCGTAAGATATCGACGATCGCATCGTATATCCTCTGTCCGTTACCATTCACGACGGCGTTATATTGGTTTCGATACATCTGCTCGTAGGACACGTGGGCAACCTCGCCACTTATTACTGTATACAGATCGTTCACCGCACACTTGACACATTTCTCGATGTCGTCGTTGGACTTTGGACGCTGCACACTCGATACACAACAGTACACGTTTTCTCTACGAGTGACCATTTCTGCCAATTGTTACGAGCGTGTCACAAGTGCACACCCGGCGCACCGCTTGATGAGGTCTACTATAGTGGTATCTACTACACGTAGCACGAAATCAAACGATTCAAATTGATTGCCCATTATCTGTTGTGACAATTTCGAGTCGATGCCATAGATGCTCTCTATGGCATCGCATAACGTATTGTAGTTGGGGTTGCTGAAGTGACCCTTGGGTACCAACGTCCATCCCATGGTTAGGAAACGCGCCTTCATCTTTTCGAGCGGCCACGTGAAGGCGTGTGTTATACCATTCTCATTTATAAGAGTATCAATGCGACCAAACAGTGCCACAATAAACCCTGCTGCTTGATCCCTGTCGACGCACGTGCCGGGCAAGTGGAATGGGGACCTGCAGATTCCATAGGGCTGCAGGCCTCTAATGCCTTTCTGGTCTTTGTGCGCAAACGTCACAAATACGTGCCCCATGAAAACATTTCCACGCGTTGCGATTAGAAGCTGGCGGTGATATTGAATGCGTTGGGCACGAATATCGGGAATAACCATATCCAAAATGCCACCCATTGTATCTATGTACGGGTATATACCGACCCGCTGGTTATATTCATCTAAGAAGAAGAATGGATGCCCTTCCGTTTGGGTGTTCCGTTCCCACTTGGGGCACACTGCTTTAAGAACATCCCTAACGATTTTCGATTTGCCGCTGTGCTGTATCGCTTCCCATATCTGTCTCGCTTGCTTGAGCGGGTACTTGTTCGGGTGCGTCATGGGTCCAAACCACACTGTCTCAGGAGGCCCTGCAGAGTTAATCACCATCACCCCCAGTGCAAGGTAGTGACCAAGGAATGTGATGGCACCGTTGTAGGTCGTTACATTGTCAAGATTCGGCGAGAGGGTGCTTCTCAATCTCTCTTCGAATTTGGCAGCATTGAAATCGCTGCCTAGTATGAAATCGCCGAGATTGCCGAGTGTCGCTGTCCACACACTGAATGGATCTGGTGCATCTTTGGGACGCGGACAAATCTGTACGCTGTGTACTAACACCTCGTCTATCGACGTTGGGGGGATCTTGTGTGTATCTGGGACCGTAGTAGATGCCAGACTCTTGGGTGCATCACTAACTGTGAATTTGCGCGGTTTTGTTATAACCGCTTCTAATAATAAAGGAGGGTAATGGGTCATAACACCTACTTAGTATGGCCTGTGCTGTTGGGAGCTTATGTTCACACTCAAACTGGTGTTCTGTAATTTCTTAGAGGCACGAAACCGTTTTTTTATCCGCTTCTTGCCGCAGGGTTAGAGTTAGGGTTAGGGTTAAGATAGTCGTCGCGTGCTACACCGCCGTGCACACACTGTCAGAAGAGGTCCAGATTGATGCCCCCCCCCGACGCCACAGCGAGCATGTCTGTCCAGTAGCCAAAGTTGGCCCTGTAGCGCGCATCATTGTGAAGGTACCAATCCACGTTGGTGCGGAGCCCGACAGGGCGCTGGAAGGTGTTGCAAGCGGTGAGCGGCACGCTCGAGGCGTCTCCGCCCAGGCGTAGCGCTCTGCTGTCGAAGAGCGTGTAGCCGTGCCCATGGAGCAGCTGGAGCACATCGTGCGCGTCCAAGCCATGCTGGTGCATGCCGCGGGGCCAGAACTCGAGCAGCACGTAGAGCACGCGCTGCTCACGCAGCGCGCCAATGAGCCCGCGGAGCACCTCGAGCTCGAAGCCCTGCACGTCGATCTTCACGAGGTACACGTGAGAGATGTTGCGGGCCGTAAGGATCGAATCGAGCGTGAGAGATGGCACATGGACGGTCCCGCCCATGCCGTGCTGCTTCCCACTGCCTCTTCCCTTGCCGCCCCCGCCCCGGCGCTTGCCCGATGCCTTGCGCCTCCTAAAGGCATCGAGCCTCGATCTGGCTGTGCCCTCGGCAGCTGCTCCCCCGTCGCTCACCACGCGACCACCGGTGCCTCCACCGGCGAAGACAGCCTCGCCGCCCGTGGAGGATGCCGCAGCATGGATGCGCTCGAGATTTGGCCGGGCGCGCCCCTTGGCAACGAACGCTGGAGCGTCGATCCACTTGCGGTTCGGCTCCACCGCAAGCACGCGCACCCCGAGGTCTGCAGCGTACATGCTCGAGGTGCCGTCCGCCACACCCACCTCAATGACCACAGCGCGCCGTGGCTGTGGATGGCTCGAAATGAGCATGTGCCAAAGCTGATCGACGCTCGCTAGATTGCCGCCGAGGTGCCGGAGCAGAGGCAGCACTGCAGGAGCCTGCGTCGGCGCCGGCAACGCGACGGGCGGTACGTGGGATCGCTTCGCAAAGTAACGATCGACCAGCTCGCTGAGCTCTTGCCCGGCGGTCGGTGACGAGCTAGCAGTATCCGTGGGCTCCCACGCAGGAGCGACCCTCGCAAAGCTTCCCTCGGCAAAGTAGGTGGCCCAAATGTCCTGGCCCCATCCCACTTTGCCGTCGACTCGCTCGACGGTCAGCACGAAAGAGTCTACCGTCACCCGCTCGACACGCACTGAGAGCCGGTCGACAGGCTGCTGCAGCGTCACTCCACGGATAACTGGTGTCACGGCGGACGTTCCCCACAGCACCACGGTGATCGACTTCTTCACGGCCGCCGAGGCACCCACGTACGCATAGCCCTGGTAGCCTGGCATGGAGGCAGTCGATGCACTCGTGGTGGCTGCCTGCAAACGTGGCACAAGCGCACGCACACTGGCGAGCGTCGACTTTGCAAGAGCGAGCTCTGTCTGCAAGGTGTCAGTCGAGCTCTGAGCGGTCGACGCATGTACGGCCAGGAGGATTGTCAAGCTCTTTACGAGCGTGGCGACAGCGAGCATATCCTCTGGAAAGCGCGCGCGTGCCTAGCGTGCCAGCAGGGCGGCCGCGGCGGGGCGCCTCCCGGCGTCTTCCGCGTGTTCTACTACGACGTGTTATAACCGCTTCTAATAATAAAGGAGGTTAACGGGTCATAACACCTGCTTAGTGTGGCCTGTGCTGTTTGGAGCTTATATTCACACTCAAACTGGTGTTCTGCAATTTCTTAGGGGCACGAAACCGCTTTTTATCTGCTTCCCCGCACGCGACTTTACCGTTGTAGTCAACGAGCTTAAAGCACTTGACGTGCTGTAGATAGTCGCTCAGGCGTTTCGAGACACTCACTCCTCTAGCACCTGTACCTAGGAGTATACTCATCATTTACATCAATAAGGGGAGGAACTCCACACACCATCTCCGAGCTGTTCGTAAACCCTAACCAATCTTTACTGCAGTCGTACGTGTACTGGTTTGCAGCGGTCCGGCACGTTCGTGTCACCACCTCGTCCGGTCTTATAAATTGGGCAGTACCATTGGAAGCACTCGTCGCAGCAACCCAGGCCACACCCCTCCACGCCTCGCCGGTGCCATATATTATTCGACTTATTGTACTCAAAACCGTACTTTTCCAGTCCTTTGTATTTTGACACGTCCTTGGCGCCCATTTGATCCTCAAATTTTGCAGAGGGCACCTTAACAGCCAAATAGTTTTGACTACATGAAGGTGTCCCAATCGCAACCGTGATATCCATTTGACATTGGCTGGTAAGGTCATCGTTTCCTGATAAAAACTTGAACTGGTCCAGGCTTGGTCCCCGAGCGTTCTGGTTGGGGTCTTCGGGCTGTTCCGCTGGTAGAATCAAGGGGACCTCGAACGTTAAGAATGCACTCTTTAAGGAGATTCTGGCCATCTTCTTTATACCATCAAACAGTGGAAGTTTACCAGGGTTCCAAGTGCACTCTTGAGCGATCTCTGAGTACTTATCGCCCAGACCTGCCGTCTGATTGAACACGAATTGGTATTCACCAGAACTGCTAGGCTTAATTCTTGAAGTGCCGGTAGCTGTGCGTAGCATGTTGCAGTATTTGCCAGGAAACGTTGCTCCCATTATAATATATTGTAGACCACAAGTGTAATGGTCAGGATCCTCCAGGTATCCCTTTGTGCCGCAGGTCGCCGCGTAAGCACCGCTGTGTTTCACGTCATCGAAGGAGGCGACGCCTACGCCGCTTCTGTACGATTCAATCCCCGACTTCATATCTTGCCCCATGTGTTCATACTGATCCATGTAAAGCCCCCCCGCGTGGCTTATCGCGTAGGGAGATACGAAGGGCAGGCCGCCGCTACAGTCCCCAAAAAGGCGATCGTATCCAAACCCTACCAGAAAGCTAAACTCGTAAAACTGGGAAAGGTCCACCCAGGAGCCTCCCGTATCCATGCACTTCATTGTTGATTTGGGGCAGGTACTCGTCCAAGTAAATATGGCGTGTTGGGATAGCCCCCGGCGACCTGAGGGCGATTCTTCCGGATTCATAGGAATCACGTAAACCGGTAGATCTCCTGCAGTATCTTCGGTTGCGGATTCGGAAGTCGAGTTCGCTCCAGAGCTAGGATTTCCCATATCGATGAGCACCACCGACGTGGCAGTAGCCACAGCACCCACCGCAAGGAGAACGACAATCATAACATTGTTACAATACGAACTCTTTCCCTTGGCACCACCGTTCTCTGACACTGTTTCGTACGGAACCATTTTCAATAGATGTACCACCTTTATATTTAATAGCACACCCGTATTGGTATATTACACGTTTCTACACAGTTACAAAATCGACTCAACGGCTAATATTAATGACGACTCGGTCTCTTATTAAATATGAACCTGCGATTGATAATGTCATCTCCACTGCCAGGGTACTCTTTTTTCAATGCCTGTTTCAGCGATGACGTGTGCGCGCCATTTTCCATAGTCACGTAGTCTATATCTTCTGTTCCCACAGAGCACATCACGTCGTTGCCGTCATAGTCGGTTTTCATTGGCGGATCGTACTTCCAACTCTTCCCCGTCATGTATATTAACGTATAGGCCTCATGAGACGACGTTCTGCTCCCCTCGATTAATGGTTTCAGAACATTAGTCTCAACGTGTTGCAGCGTTGCGTGCACATTTCTGCACCCGTTTCTGTTTATCTTATAGTGCATCGTATTTTGTTGGAATACGAGGAGAGTCAACTGCATCCCAACCGAGGATCTCTCGTCGTCCCCATATTCGTTGTGCCACAGAATGTCGTCACCCCTCTTATAGAACCGCAGCGTCAGGTGCGAGTGGCTGTTAAGTACGTTAGGTTTGTCATCGTCACACGGCGTTGAGCAAAAGCCAGACCCCATTTTTTTATAGAGCGTCACCGTACCCTCGTCCTTAATACCGTCGAACGTGTAGACCTCAATGTGCACATCGTCACTTAATGCGAGTGCTGCGTGGCAGAGTCCCTCCCCTTCCCCTTCCCCCTGCCCACTCGTATCGAATAGGCGCCACGGACGAAAGGACAGTGTCGTATTACGCGTCATGACAAAGGCTGGAACACTCCCCGTGGGTAGAATATTCGTCATGCCGCAATCACAGTAGTAGTCGAACGTTGTCTCCAGCGATGTGCTGCAGCAGTCGTCATCGTTATTCAGGTGTTCGTTAATACAGCGTTCCATTGCCTTCGTATCGCCGTACGACGCAAAGCCGCGTGCGATTGCCAACGCGCGGTTACGATTATTGTAGCGCGCGCACCCCTCAGATATAACTTGAGCGTTCGTGCGTTCGCACACCTTGGCTGTAAATTGTCTACTCGACGAGTTCAGATGCTTCGAGTCGTTGCCGTTATCGACTGTATTACCAGTGGAGATGGGGATGTACATATTAGCATCTAACAATTCACTTGGAAGCTGGTCCATCGTGTATCTTGCAGATTGTGTACGATATTGGTGAAACACAAGTCGCAAAGTATGACCGATGGTCTAAAATGTAAGAAATGTAAGAAATGTAACCATCTAGATTACGCTGACCACATAAGCGCATTGCCGGACGAGCTTCGCGACAAGATCGTTTACATGGTTGTGAACAGCGGCAGCCTAACGCAACCTTTTGAAATTGCGTTAGAAATAAAAGAAATTGCCTTCACGAATATAACGAACCTCCGTCTGGTCAACCGAAGCATCTCGCGCTCCCACAAAACGACCAAGTACCTTTACTCGATTACGTGGCAATGCTGGGCGCTTCGTAGAGCCACTGTGCTTCTTTATGGCACGGACGACGCTTCCGAAGATATTAAGTTCGAGAGAGCGCTGGTCTCGTGGATCAAGGATTCTGAAACGCTGGACAACATACGGAAGATTGACAACACAAATTGTATTATGAAGCATTTCCTTGAAAGGACCAAATGCCACCTAAAGACTTACAATTCTCGTGTTTGGAAGGCTCACGGAATATTCCCGGGCAAGCGGCCATAATCCCCCTAAATCCGTGCCCTCACCGAGCGAGGGCATCCTATACACAAAGCAGTGCAAATAATTCAGGGGGTTCTGTTATTAATTAATTATTTGCATTACTTTGTGAGCGTTTGGCCAGAGCAGAAAAAGACACCCAGCCAACGAAAACTGAAATAATTAATTGGGTTGGTGGAGACCCTGACTGCTAGCCGCCCGCAGCTGCTGTCTATGAGCAGTCAGGGCCCCTACACCGTTAATTAATTATTCTAATTTTCGTTGGCTGTGTATCCTTTTCTGCTCTGACCAAACGCTCACAAAGTAGTGCAAAT
>Ga0208031_1000140_pt1 | contig 22397 bp, 10 predicted proteins | sample MalvirAntarct_38_FD_184252 | JGI IMG/M metagenome (GOLD analysis project Ga0208031, IMG submission 184252) | Marine viral communities from the Global Malaspina Expedition - Malaspina viral metaG Antarct_38 (SPAdes) (version 2) | ecosystem: Environmental > Aquatic > Marine > Oceanic | place...
TTCTTCTTCTTCTCCCTCTCAGACTCTGCCTTTGTCGTGTTCCAAATCAACCACACCGCATTTGCCGCATTCTCCACCAGTCTTGCCGCCTCATTTCTCTCCGCCTCCACCAGTCTTGCCGCCTCATTTCTCTCCGCCTCCACCCTCATCTTCTCCGTCTTCCTATCCTCTACAGTCTGCAATGTCTTCCCGACCTCCGTCGTGACCACTTTCCATGTTTTATTATTACTGTTGATCACGACCCCGTGGTTAGTCCTTAACGTCTTGAGCAGCTCGACGGCGTTGTTTCGTTTTCCGGAATTGATGGAGGTGGCATACTTCTTGAGGATACCGTTGACCGCGTCTTCGTCCACCGACCCGTTGTCGCCTGCTAGCCTTTTGTAGACGACGACTGAACCGCCTCTGGCTCCGGTGCAGGAGCCGTGGGAGAAAAAGTCGAGGCAATTCTGCCCGGTTATAACGGGCGTCAACCCCCCCCCACTTCCGGTTGCGGTACCAGACATAACCATATTAAGCATCGGTAGATCGTTTCGAAGCGTGTCATGCATAAGAAAACGCGCGACGCGTGATACGGGCTCGTCTTGGCCACCTCTTACACTCATTTTACTGTTAAGACCGTAGACGCCTGCACGTGTTGTAAGGAGTCGTTCACTAATATAACAAGTTCATAAGAGACCATATCTAAAGGTGTTTGAAAATCTCACATTGGTCCAGGCTTCGGGTCGATCGCTCGTAACCTTGCAGTTGATTCGAAATGTCAGATCGCCCTTTCAGATTTCTAAAACAATCCAAATTCAGGATCAAATCCGAAGCTCAAGTGAGCATGATGGATGCGATTATGGAGACACCCGATAATGGAATTGTTGTCGCTCCGTGCGGGTGTGGAAAGAGCGCAGTGATCCTTGAGGCGATTATGAACCACGGGAAACTGGGGGTCATCTTCTGCTACGAATCGCAGGGGGTCCACCAGATGGCCGATTCCATTCGGAAGAACACGACGCTTTTAGAGAACCAAATCTACGTGTACAATGGCAAGAACAAAAACGAGCCAAACAAAACGCACTGCTTCTTCGTTACCACGTACGGTATGTTCGCCACCACTGGAGTGCACAGGAGTGAGCACTCTAAGAGTGTGCGCAAGTTCTTACTGAACACGGAGTGGGACCTGGTGTGTTGCGACGAGTTTCACCACGCGTGTGCGCCCACGTACAAACCACTGATTGAGAAGATACAGAAGAACGCAAAGCGTATGCTGGGGTTCACTGCCACACTCTTCCGCAGCGAGTTTTGCAACGGCACCTGGTTGGGAATTGAGAATGAGGAGTTGGCATTTGGTTGGTTTGGGCGCGTCATATTCCGTAAACGGTGTCAGGAACTCGAGAACGCGGGTCTTATAGCCAAAATACGTCGTGCGGTCGTCCGTGTCGATCTCACGCAGGAGTTCAAACACGCGTACAAACTGGCGAGGGGTGCACAGAAGATATACATATCGGCTCTGAACCCAGCAAAGCTTAATGCACTCAAGTCTATATGTGCTATTCATGCCGCAATGGGACATGTGGGAATCGTCTTCGCCAACCACCTCCTTGTGGCCCAGGTGGCAAAGAAGTGCTTGGGCGATAGGTGGGCCGTGCTCTCGGGGGGGTCAGCGCACGGCGAGGACGAGCAACACACTGCAGAGCGTAACGCTGAAATTGTGCACAGATTCAATGCGGGTGAATTGGACGGCATGATCTGTACCGCGGTGGGGGAGAGTTCAATGGACGCGCACATCCAGTCATTCTGCTTCGTTTGTGTCATAGACGCCGACGGAGGCGTCGCGAGCGCGGCGCAGCGCCTAGGACGAGTTGCGCGTAGTGAGCGTATCGTCCCGGTGGAGGGAGAGAGTATTAGAGACCTCGTCAATCGCCGCCTCGAGCACCAAAAGGACGCAGTGTACTATGACATTCTCACAAAGGACACCACCGACTTTGAAACGGCAAGGACGCGCCAACTTCTCTTTACTCTTGAGGGCTACGAACAGCAGGAGGAGATGCAATGTGCAGTTATTATGGACATGGCCGTGCGCGCAGGCGCCACACTTCCGTACACGAATCTCGTGGATGACGTGTGCCTTCTTAAGCAGATTCTCATGTACGGCACCCTGGGTGGAGTGTGCACAGAAGCGAGTGCTGAGGCTGCCGCACACAGTGCACCGGCACGCGAAATTATAAAGTCGCGCCGGAAGGCCGCAACAACGGGCACTCATAAACTAATGCGCGATCGTGCCAAGAGCTTACTTCCTGCGCTCAAAAAGGAGGTCCACAAGCAACTCAAGCTTTCCAAAGTCATAAAGAGCGAACGTATTAAGAATCAATCGATGGACAAGCCAACTAGGGATATACTACTCTCGTTAGACCTCGACATAGACGTGCGTTTGCAGACTGGAATCTCCGAGGATATACCTTGTCGCATGAGTGACGACGACGACGACGACGACGACGACGACGACGATGACGACGACGATGACGACGATGACGATGACGGCGGCGGCGGCGGCGGTGGCGACGATGATGACGACGACGATGACAACGGTGATTACACGTAACCATGCACTGAAAGGCCATGGCTGGGCCAGGCGCGTGTCGTGTGTCGTGTGTCGTGTGTCGTTTTGAGTATTACCGTTAGTATAAAACGTACACACACACACACACACATGCACACGGGAGCACGGGAGCACGGGAGCACGGTTTACTGATGCGCATATTCTTCTTTTAACCCGTACCAAGTCGCGCAATCATTCGGGTCTTCCGTTAAAAAACGGATTATCCTTTTCTCCCTGTTCAATGTTCTTTTTTATATCGTTTGGGGTTAGGGTTTCATTATTCTTAAGCGAGAATCTCATTTGGATATCTTCAGTTGTCATGCCCTTGATAATCCCCGCAATGGCATTCGCGCAGGCGTCGAAAAGTGGCGTGTATTCCAGGTAGTTGGCAGCCAGCATGAGTTGGAAGATTTTCTCGTCTTTAGCAGTGTGATTGGCGTAGTGCTTTGTGAGCTCATCCACCAAGCCAGCACGGAACATCTTGAATTGGTGGTCATTTTCGGTGACCGGCACTGGAAATTTCTCTTCGCACATTGATGCGAACCAGAGGATGGATTCCATCGTAGGTTGGTCAACATTGTCCAACCTGTTAGGGACGCTTTTATTCGAGACCGTATCTTCGGTCATGTTCTTGATAAGAATCATTTCCGTTGTCAGAAGCGTGCTCACATAATAGCTGTACCCATCATTGGTGAGCAGGGTGAGATTTGCGTCGTCGTCCTCCTTATTTGCGTACTTAGTGTCGTGTGTTGATTTTGGCAGTTTGCGACCGGGCGAGTTGGAAGACGATGAGCGTTTCTGGCGCATACCAACTTCCAAGATCGCATTCAACCTGTTGGCACTGTTGGCACTGTTCGGTTGTGAGGTGCTTGCTGCGACACCGTTAGTGGTACCCCGCACGGACATTTAGTAAGTGTTCTGGTTTAAATTATTCACGACACCGGAGCGCGTTTACGACCCGTACTGGTAGCTTTAAGATGTCACCATATGATTTTTACGTGTTGGTAGTTACTACCCACCTACCCTTCATTCGAGCGTCGCGAAAACGACACGACGGGTAGGACAATATTGTCGGCTAGGGTGGGTGGTTGTGGCAAGTCGAGTGGGACCGGTGGGGGTTTCACGCCAGCGGCGTCGCACGCTTCGATGAGGGATTGGTATGCGATAACCTTGGAGAGCTGCTCTTGTGCCACCAGGTAGTTGCCACATTTGTCGAGTGGAACGCATACACTAAGAATGCGCTCCGTCTGCCGCCATGTGGTGTCGCCGTCTATGAAATGCGAAAAGTTCTCGTCGGCGGCCGCCTTGGACAGGCGATCGCGCTTGTCGTCGTGTAGCCGAAGCTTGGCGGATGTTACGGACCTCCGCGCTGCGAATTGGATAATCTCGACCGGTTTGGTTTGGCCGATGCGGTACACGCGCCCGAATGCCTGGTCGATTGTTGCCGCATTCCAGGGAAGGGACCCAACCGACAGCAGCACCTCGCATCCTGGGCACAGTGTGACACCTACACTTCCCGCACCCGAGAGCAGAAGTACGCCTGCGGCACATCTCAGAAAGAGCTTGATAATGGCTCCTCGTTTCGTGGGGCTTAGCTTTCCGTCGAATAGGAATAGTTCGCCAACTGGTTTATTTTCCAGGTACCGCTGCAGTATCCTTAACTGTGTCGTCGACTCACAAAACACCGCGATGCGAGCGTGACCCGCTTCCTGCCTCGAACTTATGACTCGCATTATGAGCTTCATCGTTTGACTTGGGTTTGCAGCGGCCTCGTCAAAAAGGGTGGGATTATTTGTGAAGGCATTTGCTCCACTCTTACCGAGTACGTGAGAGAACTCGAAGTTTCCCAACTTTACGATCGCCGAGAAAGCTGCGCGTTGCTCCTCGCCAAACTGTGCACCTTCCACAGCCTCATCCATGGAAAGTGAGGTGGCGCCACCCTTCGCGTTGACGACAAGTTTTTGTGCCGCACGAAGTGCTTCGTTGTGGTCAGCAATCGATTCGCCATCGGTTGTGCCATCGACCCGAAGTCCCACGAACGGGTCGTATTCAAGAAGCACACATTTACGATCCGGGAGGTCTAGAAAGCTTGCGTCCACGCGATCCACTAAATGCTCATGAAAAGCGGCGACGGCCGGACGACGAAGCGATCGGTCGGCTCCATCCTTTGCTACGAAAAAGTATTGCTGCTTTTGCAGCCACTCTGGTTGTGCGTCGAGTGCTTTGGCCAGATGCGCAATTTGAGAAGGTTTGCTGGTCACTGGAGTGCCTGTGAGTCCGAGCTTATACACGGAAACTTTTGTAAACATGGCCACTACGTGGCCCGCAAGCGACGTGGGGTTGGAGACTCGGTGGATTTCGTCGACTATCGTCAGGTTGAACTGTGGTGCCTGGTGCGTCAGGAGCTTGAAGAGGGGGTGGACGGGTGGAAGAGCGCCTTTGAGTTCCTGCAACCGTGCAGTATCCTTTGGATCAACACCGTGTTTAAAACGCTGCATACAGCTCTTCTTCAAGTCATCGGGTTCCTTCCCAGCGTAGGCGTAAGACTTAAACGCTGCCACAAGAGCGCCCGGAGTGGTCACGATCACTGACGCAGCAAAGATCGACTCGTCTGTCAGCATGCACTGCTTAGACGCCATGAGGATGCGCTCTCCGAGGTTTGTCCACGCCTTCAGCGTCTCGTACCATATGTTTAGTACGCTTGTGGGTACGATTATCAGCGTTCGTGTGTCGTTTCGGTGTGGGTTGAGAACGCGGATGGCGGCGATGGCCAATATGGCAGTGATAGTCTTTCCCGATCCCACCTCGTGTATGGCGAGCATGCTCACCTTGCGCTGCGCCCATGGCTTCAGCGTGTGCTGACGTACCAATCGCTGAGTCGCGATAACTTGGTGTGCATAAAGAGCGCGTCTGCGACCATTCTCGTCGCGCAACTTCATTATACCGTGTCCAGTTTCACTGTTAACACAGCAGACATGCGTACTGAAAGTACACACGGCCTCGCGCACGGTGCGCTTATTATCTTTACTCAAGTCTTTGAATCGCACCTGCTTCACCATCTTGTCAAATTATGTTACGAGCGTGCGTCTTATATAAACGATGCGGGCGAGACACTTTAAACTCCACACTTTTATAAGCCGACACGCTGGATTCTTAGATACATGCGGAATAGCGAGGCCGGACTCGTCCCTGTAGTACTAATCTCAAAATACCACAACTTTGCAACTTGTGCATACCAATTAACAGGCGCGAACGCACAATGGCGACTGACACTTTGTATGAATGCTCGTTGCCGGTCGCCTTTCCTGCACCCACTAGAGTGGACGACGACGGCTGGCGAGGCATCGCAGAGTTGCACTCACTGAAAAGTCTCGAGATTGAGTTGCTTATGAGTTGCCGAGTAGTGCGAGTCTGCGAGACGTCAGCGGTGCAGTTGATTGCGTGTAAGCTGCGCGAATCGTACGTTAATAACGATACGGATAGGCTACAGAATATTTTGTGCATACTCGTTCGCGCTGAAATTGGAGACGGTGTGGAAACAAGGGCTCTCGAAAGCGTCACGTTGGGAATAGCGCTCCGTTGTGAGGATGGTGTTGGTGTTGGTGTCGTCATGGCGTCTTGTGTGCGCTTGGCACGCTTGCTAGCCTGTAAGCTTGACGCTGTGAATGGCCTCCATAAGATATATGACACAATGCACTTTACAGAGTAAGCAACACGAGCTGGACTGTTGTTGTTTCTAAAAAACAATAAAGAGGAATGAAAAGTGTTGAATATGACCCAATGCTGCTATCACTTTATAGAATACGAGCGGCAAACGCAGAGCACAGTCGAGAGTGCCAACTTAGTAACGAGGATGATGAGTTTCTAAATCACGCGCTTCATGCTCGCGCATCGTACTTAAAGTCCAATGTGAAGACTGCCAATGTGAAGACTGCCAATGAGCATTACTTCGAGGCGCGTATCGAAGTGAATGCGGAGTTTACGAAAGAGCCTCACCCGCACCTTCCCGGTTACGCGGATTTAATTGCCGAGCTTCAAGAGCATAGCGTCAGGGCTTCCGAAATTAAACAATATGGCCCACGTGTAACGCACTGTGATACCATATATGCGAAGGCTGGGACGGAGTCGTCAATGGTTGAAGATCATATTCATCAGCTCCACGGTGCTCCTATTCATTTCTACCCTGATTGGAACGGCACGCCGAGTGCGAGCCAAAACGGAGAGACAGATACGCCGAGTGGCTCACCCAGCGCTGGGACTCAAAAGTACAGTTTCGACTTCTTGGAAGCGAATGGCGGATCGGGGAAGGATGGGCACCACACGTGGAGTAATCTAGCGTTCAACGCGATTACGGAGGCGGATGCCGCCTCGTACTTTTCCTCTTCGTGGAGTATCAGCACCCTGGAGAAATTGCGCCTGGACACAATTGAATGGTTCTACTCAGCAAGCCACGAACCCGCACTGTACACTGTACCACTTACCCAAGACGAGATGGTCACCGCCGAGATTGCGCACCTTTCCAAACACCGGCTCCTGGGCAAGACAGACGAGTGGGGGTCATTATATGAACACGCAATCACAAACTATTTCACCAAAGCGTACGGCGAGTCTGTTGCGCAGACCCCCCACGACTACGCAAATAAGATGCGTGAGAAGGAAATTAAGAACCGTGTGGGCGAGGCGAACGACCTTTTTGTGTGGCGTTTGGTAGTCGTGCATTTGCGCACGCTGAACAAGATTGGGTGCCCAGAGGACGTTCCGTTGACGAGTTGCTTCGACATGCACTCACTGCTCCAAAATGTGGCGCACCTACTCAAGTACCGCCGGTGCGTCAAATGGGCGAAGAGTATCTACAAGACGGCGGGTGTGGGATCTCTGCACGATCAGCATCGGGCAAAACTTCTAAATAAGCAGTTTGCACACGCGCACCAAGACGAGAGCGACACTGAGATTGGTGTGGCGCGCCGTATGATACGCCAGGCACACGTTTCAAACTATGTACAGTACATGTACACGAACCCGAAACCCAAAGAGTCGAGACGGCACGCCGACGTGGACAGGAATGATCCAGAGGTGCCTCTACAGCCACAAGCCACGCACCATTCACGTACAACGTACCACACAGAGAAGTACCTTACCAATCCACCGATGGCGCCTATTATGTGCTCTGCACCGCCACGTATGGGAAAGTCGGCGCTGTCTATGCTCATGGCATCATTCGCTGTGAAGCTGGGCGGAACCGTCTTATACGGCGTGGCGCCCAATAAGCGAATTCCAGAGGCGGAAATGGCGGATCGTATTTCATCGCTGAAAGATAAGGGGATCCACATCCGAATATTCTTATACTCGTACGATATATGTGCTGGCATCATAGATGCTAACAAACGGCTGCAGGAGGTGGCGAACACATTGAGCGGCTGGGTGTTACATATCAGGGACGAAGCACACAATCTTGCAATCTGTGCTACCGACACCGTCGACCGATTAGAACATCTGCAAAATACGTACCCACTCTTCTACGGTATGAATATGTGCGTCTCTGCAACAATGCTTCCCGTCATGAGCATCGGAGCATTGGTCGGAAACGACGACTCCATTCGAAACCTGCTCGAGACTGTGGTAGATGCGAAGGTGACGCGGTCCGACCGAGAGAAGTGCGTCGTACTACAAGATTGGAGTTTCCCGATTGGTCCAGATTTTTTGGTGCCTCCCAAGACGTCTTTTCCCAAGATGCGGCGAAGTGACACGGTGGTTGGAGTAGATGATTGGTACAATAACTTTTACGATACCGACACCAAGCGATCCACCAATTACTATGGTATGTGGTTTCACACAGAGGATTATAAATCAGCAAGAGACTCGGTCAATCCCGTGACTCTTGATTCGCAGAACGGTGTGTTGATTGACTCGTACCTCCAGGACGCCCTGAAAGACAACCAGAAGTGGTTCAACGATATGCAAGGAAATGTGGAACGTCGATCAGCTAAGATTCTCAAGGTGATTTTTGCATACGCGGAGTTTCTAAAAAACTTCAACAAATACAACACTCGATTCTGGAACGAGGAAATCATGAGTATTCAACAAGGTGGCCCTAAACGCGTAGCCAACATTCCCATCGAGCGCCTCACTGAAGACGCTCGACGCATATTGGATCAGGCGCAAACGTGGATGGAGGACGAACCGCTCACCCAGTCGCAAGAAGGTGCGAACACGATGACTCTGCACCCCATGCTGGTCATCTCGCCGTTGAAAAACAACAGCATCAAGAATGGCAAGTTGGAATGGGCAGTGCTTCTATGCAAGCTATCATGGCTCCGTATGCACAAGGACTATGTGGAAAGACGACTACGAAGAGACACACACCCCGACCAGTTGGCTATGCGCTACGGCATCACTGTTACAGTCCAAACTAACGATAAGACGAAAGAAAGTTTGATTGACGTAGTCGCCAAGGCAGAAGATGTCCATAATATAAGAACAAACTCCGACATGAACCTCGTATCCATAACATTCGACCCGCGCCTACCGGAGAATCGGTTTCCAGAGCACGTGTTCATTGTCCCTGGGCCGAGCGACACTCTCAGCCTTCCGGTCGGCACCCTCCACAAGAGCATCCTCGTTCCCGAACTAACACCACAGACGATTTCTGATTACATGAAAGCGTACGATTCTATGAAACAAAAAACGCCCGAGAAGGGCCTCAGCGCCTACGAATTCTTGCGCAATGGGAGCGATGGGAGCGATGGGAGCGATGGGAGCGATGTATTCACACCTATCGGGACTCGCCTTTATCGCTTCGATAGCACGCACTATTATGATTTTTGGAAAATAAAAAACAACACACCAGATGTGGAGGCTGATAATGGGGACGGTGGAGGTGGCCGCTACGGGCAGACGGTTAGCGCCTCCGACGCCACGGACGCAGTGTACCCCGAAACGCCGCATCCGACAGTGGGCACCTCCCAAGTGCCAGACTACGAACCTCCCGATTTGTGGAACCGTGTAGTGTATCGAGGAGAAGATGGTAACGATCTCGAAAATCCAGCACAGACTTCGCACAATGATCCAATGAAGTTGGAAAACCTAAACGCAATTGCGCTGCGCCTCTGTGTAAACGGCTTTCGCAATGTACAAACCGCTTCTGAAAGCTCCATTACACAGTGTAATATTGGCAAGATCGCAGTGGTTGGTTGGAATATGCTAACAGCGGGGTTCCGTCTGCAGACAACAATCGTCCCGAAACCGAATCTTACAAACCAGATGCACCTATTTGTCCCAAAATATATGAGCGTTGCTCTCAGCGACCTAGAGTACCTAAAGCGAGACCTCTCGTTGATGTATCAAATGATTGGTAGTGGCTTTGTAGATATGAAGGATGTTCGTCTACCCAAAGACTGGAAGCTTCAGCTACTGTCGATCAAGGGTACACGCAAACTCTGTAAGCTTTACGGAAACGCCGAACTCCTTCTCAGTCAAATCTCTAGTGAAAGCACAGAGGGACGACGGATGACGCTGGGCACAACACTCCAGAGCATAAAGAATTCCAAAGACGACAAGAAGACGTACTCCTCTCTCGTAAGTACGGAGCTCAAGAGTTGCAACGCCGGCGGAATAGGCCTAGAGTTTGGAGATGTTTTGTCGACCGTCTCCGATGATGATGGCCCGAAATTCCGCCCGTTCAGGAACGTTCGGGACTGCCTGGTCGGAGAGAACGCACCGAGCGCTGAACTAGATAAAAGTGGAAACGTCGCCTTTACCGAAAAGCAGCGCCAATCTCCAATGGAAAAACGCGAAGAGCATGACATTCTCGATTCAAATACTACCCACTTGGCTATCAAAAGATACGAAACACCCCACGATTTCGACCTTACGTGGAATCAACCCGACCAGCACATGATCACCGAGGAGCAACGGGGTCGTTTTGATCCACTGTCGGAACAAACGCGTGCAGTTTTGAAGGCTCCCGCAGTTCCTGCACACTCCTCGCGCGAGGACCCTGCATATGAGAGTTCTACAGACTCTCTCACAGACTCTGAGTAGGTTATTGTATAATAGCACCTGGAAAGGTGTGTGTGTGTGTGTGTGTAATTACGAATCCACGGGATTTTTTAAAACTTGCAGTCCCAACCCACGAATCCATAGCCGTCCGTTAGTACCCTCTCCCACCCACGTTGACCCACCCCGTGCTCGAAATGGGAGCATGTATGGTCCGACGAGAAAACGATTCTAGCCTGGACGTGATGCTGATATCCGTAATCTTCTCAGCGGCCGCGATCGCTCCACACCGCGCGGCGTGCGTGTCCTCAGCGGCGAACTCTGGAGTGGTCACGTGGGCAGTGTAGGCCTTCGCGACCCCGACCAGTTTTGCAAGCGCGTTGCGGGCTTGAAGGGCATTAGTCTGGATGTGTAAGTGAGAAACGTACATCGCGCTGACGCCGGTACTCGAGCGCGACTGCACCAAGAGATAGCCGCAAATCTCAGCAAAACGGTGCGTGAGCGTGTCGCACCCACCCTCAACCAGCTCCCATAGCGAGAGCCTCCTCTGCCCACCTAACGAGCCCAGTTCGGTGTTGATCAGCTGATGGGCAGAACGAATTGCCGCAACCGCGTCCGTGCGTAGCGAAACGAAGTAACTATTTGAAGGATCCGAAAGCTCTACAAGAGATGCAGACGACCCACCAGGATCTACCAGCGTTTGTTCCAGCGTGTCTTGCATCTGCATGCCGACGTTGGCCAAGCCGGAAAGGACTTCTTTCAGCGGAGGGGCACTCGCCCCAGTCTCTGTGAGATTCTTCAAAGCCACGTTCGCCTCAAAGAATGGCCTTCCACTCGTTCCCGATGCGAGGTCCTTCAAGTTGCTCTTCGCCTCTGCGTCGATTACTGCTAAACTGTTGTTTTCGTACTGGAGAGTCATGTTTGAATTCTTCAGCATCGACGACACGACAGTCTCGACGATCTTGGCCTGCATATCACTCACGCGCTTGGAGATCTCGAGGCGCTGGTCCTGAATTGCCTTGGCCGCTTTGATGGTCGACGCGTCGGCCATTGTAATGATTTCCGTCACGTCATTTCCAATACAGCCGCTCACGAGCCGTATGAAGACCCAGAGGCGGTCCTGGGAAATCGCAAGGTTTCTGTGCATCTCGGACCACAAGCCGTCTCGGCGCATCTGGACTGTGAGCTCCCCTGCACCATCGCGCGTCGACTTGTTGATCTCTAAGAATGCCGCAATCGAGTCAGTGTTCTCTGAATCGAACGATAGAGATGTCGCGGCGACGATGGCGCGGTTGACTACGCGATTCCACGTTTCGGTGGAGTAATCGCTCGATCTGAGGAGTTCGTTCGCAACCGGCGAAGTCGCATTGGTTTCGCCGACAGGCGCTCCCGTTGGGAATGTAGCAGCAACGAACGCGAGCTGGTCTACAGGCGGCGCCACGTAGAAGTGCGACGGCAAGCCTTCCCGCCGCAGATCGTTTCGTAGCGTCGCCGTCGCCGTCGACGTCTTCCCCATGGCGTTTTCCAGTGTGAGACCTTCGCTTAGTGCGTTTAGTGCGTTTACCTGTCCCAGCCCTGGCGGAATACGTTGCACTCCAGGATCGGTTGGGAACGACAGCGTTCCCCGCACCATTGCGCAGGGGCGTGTCACGAGCCTAACATCGGTCCCAAGCGGGTGCGGGTCGTCGTCAAACTCGACAGATTCGTTGAGCTGGTACAACTGCTCCATCTGCTGAAACTTGAGAGCTGCGGCAGCCCGTAGCAATGCGCCCGCCACGTTATCAGCCGTATCGGAACGCTTAGCAATTTGCGAGCACCGTGCAATGGCGTGTTCCAGTACAGCGACGCGCGCCATCGGCTCTGCCCGTTTGCCTTGTGGCATCCAGCGCACCTCGTGTGGTATTTCCACACCGTGTCGCCCTTCGTCGAGCTCTTCCACTGGATGGTTGCCAATAAGTGCGAAGTTGTTTCCAAACGACGACATCGCTTCGGCCACGACTGCCACCGACTCAGGCGCCGTGCCAAACTTCGCGGCCTTCTGTCGCTTAGGCGCGTTCTGATCGAGGCAAATCTCATCGCACGTCCGCAACGCCTCGTCCATCTCACTTACCGTGGGGTCGGAAGTGCTCTTAAGGAAGCTGCGCACCGGGTCCATGCGCTTAACAAACTCGTCGAGCGACGGAAGTGTGTACGGAAGCAGGTTGTCGTGTGAACACGTGGACGATACCGACTCGGTCGGTCCACGCTGACCCACCATGCCCCGAAGTATCACGGACCGGCTGAATACACCAAGCGAGTCGTAGTTTGTGCCTGTAGGCTTCCTATTGCTACCGGGACCGAATGTGTTACGCAAAGGGACGTAGAGTGCTTCTTCTTCGAGTGCTTGCGCATGTTTCTCGAGTTCTTGCACATGTTTCTCGAGCTCTTGAATATCCTCATTGGCGGTTTTTAAGTTTAGTTCTGCCTCCTCATTTGCAATATTCTGGTTTTCTTCGTGTAGCCTTTTTGCCGTCTCGAGCGCATTCTTCACAGCTTCCCGTTTTGCTTCCAACTCATCGAGTTTCTCTCGGTGTGCACGACCATCACGGACAAGTCGATCAATCGACTCTTTCGATCCAACAGTTGAGGCATTCAGGATGAGACGTGCTAGGTTGGTATCGCTGTCTTTGCTCGAACCACTTGCATCGTTCATAATACCTTTGAGTTTCCTCAGGAAGGCGAGGATAAGCTTTTGCTCTTCTAAATTGCCGATTTTCCCACTCTTCAGCAGGCTTTCGGTGGCTGGAGACACATCGGGCACATAGGTCGCGATAGTGGCTAGCAGCCGTAGGAGTGTGGGTATACGATTTGGTGCATCGTTTTTAGTTTCCTCGTTGCGCAGTTCGAGTGCTTTGAGAAGACCTTGGCGGATACCGTTGGTGGAATCTGGCGAGTAAAGCGAGGAGGGTGCGAGCTCGAGCTCGCGGTCTGTCAGTACACTTTTATCCACGTTTGCACCCACGGTCGACCATATGCACGCCATTCCACTCGCAAGGTAACTCGCATCGTCGCCTCCCAGAATGAACCGACCCTCGATGACTTTTTGCGCGGCGCAACGCGTTGTTTTTCTTTTTCGCTGAATCAGAGTGTCGTACACTTTGCGTTTCTTACTTCCTTCTTGATTGCTGTCGAGCAAGAGGCCATGCTCCACCTCGGTCAACGTCCTATCGATGAATTTTCCGTACAGCTCAGCCTCTGAGACTGGCATGGTACAAATATTGTGCCCTGTTCACGTCGGTGCACACAAAACACTCTACCCGCTCGTTCTTAGTAAGCACGCGCACCGATTACGGTTATCATTATGCCTCAGCATTGCGGCGTGTAGCGCACTTACCAGCGGCGCTAAGGCAGCGACGATAATCTACCCGTGTCTACTATTAGTAGTAAGTGTGCGATAGTCGGCGACGCGTGCGAGTACAGTACGACAGTACGACCGCACGGTTCCCGGTCCAGTTATGAGCACAGAAGATTTACTGTGTAAGGAACAATCAACAACCTCGCTTTACGAGACGGTCACCCACTCGAATAAGAGTTATGTACTGGCGCTGAACCAAGCGAGTGTGAAGTACTGCACCACCACTCCCGAAAATACTAAGCGTAAAGACGAGCCTGACTACACGGAGGAGTATGACGCGCCCCAAATCGTGGTACAACTGCGGAAACGTGGTGGAAAAATAGACCTGTTCATAGACGGTTACGTTTCAAACCCCAAGGCGACCGACGACGGCGTGATTCGACACGTGTTGTATTCCCACACCGGCCTGCACGAGGACGCGGTATCGGGAAATCGCGTCTTTTCACCAATTGCAATAGTCGCAGCAATCGAGGACGGGCAGCATGCGCTCCAGGGCGTCACCGTTTCTGTCGCGCACAACTACGCAAACCGTGGAAGTCTTTTAGAACCAACAACTGTCCTTTCGGAAGGGCGCATCCAGACCCATCGCGTGTCCGACGTGCGGTGCGGTGTGCTGCGCGTTCCCTATCCCCTCTCCTTCCCAGCCCCTCCGACCGTAGCGATGTACGACGACACGCAACGTCGAGAACACGACGCGCGACTATTGGGGCAATTCGACTACATGAATCGTGTTGGTCTGGTATTTACTGCAGCGACTACAGCGAAACTGGTGACAGTGGGGTCACTAAGCTGGTCCCAAGGCCTAGTAGGGCTGACGGCCGCTTTAGTCGGACAAGTGGCATCTGCTGCAGCTGCGACCAAGCTTTACGCGGCGGGTTGGAAATTTGTGGGATTGGCAATGTTGGAATCGCTTAAGCTCGGTGTGGGGTTTTGGGCCGATAAGACCAACGTTCTAATGGCCGAGACAGATCGATTGGTGAGACTGATTGTACCATTGAAGAATATTCTGACGAGTGCCATGCAAACCTACGTGATGATCAAGGAGGCACCACAATTTCGTCGAACTGAATACACTCTGCCTGATCTGGTAAGAACAATTGAGTCAATTTGCATTCTTCGAGCGCCCTCAGACAGTGCCAATCCAGATCAAGTAAACGACGATCTATTCGTCAACACAGACGCTTACAAGAAAGAGAAAGCGGTATGGAACTTTCTAATATGCGACACTAAACAAGACGGTCTTAACGCAGAGATGGCATCCATCGATCTAGAAAAGCTGATCGCATCCGCCCACAACACTTCAAACCTTCACATTCGCATTGATGTTGACGACTCGCTCGGGTGTAACAACAATTCGAACCACCACGAGCTGCACTGTGGTAGGGAAGATAAAGAATTGTTGGCCGCTGCGTCTGGCGGAACGCTCGACGACCTTTCGCGACTATTTAAAGCGGTGAGTAAGTTACGCCACCTCCTTGAAGATGCAATTGAAGAAAAATCGGATGCGAAAAACGGACTACGCAACATCGGAATGTGGGTCGATCGAGACTATTTCAACCCACTGAGGTATATATCGTACATAGCAACGCAGGCAAAATTGTGGGAAAAATATAAGAAAACCAAAGTAGAAGGCGCTCAGGCGAGGTATAAAAAACACGTCAGTGACGGGTGGGTCGCAGCAACAACGTCGGACCCATGCCTCACCACGCGCCCAGAACTACTAAAACTTGCTTTGAAGAACCTCACGGATAAGATATACAACCCGTTGTTTCTGCCCGACTCGCCCGGTATGAAACTCTACACGGATTTACAGTCGGCTCTCGGCAAACGCGGAACGATCGTTACGACCGATCCGGAAGTAATGTGCATTCGAAGGCTTCCGCAGCGCGCCGACGCCAGTCAAGCGCGTCTTCTGTTTTCGGCAGTACGGGACCGCGATATTGACTATGCCGACGTGTGGTCTGGTACGCTACCGTCGCGCAGGTACTCAGAGTACAGGGATGCATCAACGTGGCTTTCAACAATTATGCAGAGCAGCAGGATGGCTTTGCGGCGGTTCGTGCCCGAGTGGGAATCCAACTCCACCACGCGTGTTACAATGCTTTGTATGTGCTCATCGTTCGATACGTCTCATCCACCACACGTTCCGTCCATTGCGTACTCAACGCTCTCTCTCACAACACCGATTGATATTCTAGTTGCCAGTGTCCTGGCATCACCCACAGAGCGCGCTCAACGCCGCATGCGACTTATAGTCAAGCGTTCGCAGTCCGCACTGGGCAAGTCTGCACACAAAACTATACTTGAAACGCTCGGATTGGAACACACTGACGCGTTTCTCATGGCCTGTCACGTATTTGGAGACGTGTGGTCAGACGAGCTTGTGTCTCTACACGGTGCCACCAACTCGCGGCAGGTCGAGATACTGGAGAGCGCGTCGGTGAGGGCGTCCGTGCGTCTTCGCGCTGCAGGCGCGCATTTGCTGGCTCTCGTCTCGGATACTCGCCCACCTTCCGAAGCGATCACGCACAGCGACGTGGCACTTAATTCAACGGACATTGCGTTCGTTGCAACCCAGGCGGGTCGGGACGCCGGGCTGATTGTGAGCCGCATTCTCTTCCGTTACAACCTTATCGCGGCGCGCACCGTCATGGTCTACGCTATTCAAGACGTCGCACGCGCTGCGGTGCGCACTGCGGCAGTATTCGCGCTCAGAGTGCCTGTAAATCTGCCACACGAAGCATGCGCCTCTCTGTTTGGCAATCCACTCGACGGGGTCGCGGCATTCTTACGTGTTCGGAAGCTATCGACAAACCCGGTAATCCTTGCGACCGTTGCCGCGGCTTACCCGTCGGTACGCCTCCTTGACAAAGACGAGACGTTCACGAGTGAACACGCTACGAACACTTTGGCCCAGTCTGTGCCACAACCGCCAATGTCAATGACCACAGGAACACAGCAGCTCGTGCGCGCGATGAGGTTCCGGTTGGCGAGCTTGCGTGTGGACGTGGACGTGGACGTGGACGTGGACGTTGTAGGTAACGGAGCTGACTCGAGTGGATCGACCACGGTTGATGAACTGGCAATGCGGCTCTCCTCGACGAGTGTGGGAAATACCAAACCCATCTCGTTCTACGTCCCCTTTGGGTTTGGAGATGCCAGACCACCACCCACACGACGGCAGTGTGCGGCTCCTCTATTTGGAAGCGTTCCAGTGTACGGATCGGCGCTTGTGGAGGCCTTCCAATCGATCTCGGATATGGGTGGGTCCGGTGCCAAGGAGAGCACAGCGCGAAGCTTTGCGATCCGACTAGAGCCCACATTCGACTGTCTCAAACCACCGCGCAGCGACAACGACAAAGAAAAAGACATCGACGATGAAGAGTCCGTACACCCGAACGTCGTGCAGGTCTTACGATACGATGACCAGGTGGTCGTGCGCTACAGTGCGAGTTGCACACCGCCACACGTTGCTACTCCTCAAGATACAGTAACACTCGTCGACGAGACCATCACAGAATCCGCAAGCGCCGCACGCGCTGCGGATTCGCACTTCTGCTCCAAAGAGGCGTCCTCGATCGCCCTGCAGGTATCCTCTATGGCTTGGAACGCTGAGCGCGTTGTACAGGCCGTAGTGGCAGCACTCGCAAGCGCGGATGAACAAGTCGGTTACGAATCCGTGAGTCTCACACTCGTACTTCCCGCTTCCGACACGCGCGTAACGCATTGGTACACCACGCCCACCAACCCGATCGCCACGGCACAAAGAACACACAACCACCAGCAAACTCTGCTCATACACAAGATATTTATAGACGCGTTGCTTTTCGAAGTGACCAAGCGGGTCCAGTTCGCGGTCCAGTTCGCGAATGCCGACGAAGTGGCCAAGGAATTACTGAGTACACTCGCTGGCACTGCATTGATGAAGGCGGTGGTAGAGTCGTTGGAACAAACCGAGCTAGACCCCGGCGCTCTCCTTAAAAGGCGCCACGAGCGCATCCACGCGCTGTTAAACCCTCAGTTCATAAACTCCATACAAGAGAAGTACGGGGTTAAGGAAGACCTTGATAACCAGGACAGTGACGCTGCGGAACGGCAGGTGTACACCGACAAGCATGACGCATATTTTCAGCCATTCCTCGACGCAATCGAGGAACTAAAAACCCTGCGCTTGTCGAAACACAAGACAGATATGGACGAGATCCTCTCCAAGAGCAAGCTCCCCGTGCGTACGCCCACCACAGTGAAAGAAACAGGCCGCGCGTTAGTGGCCGCTCTAGGTGTTGGCATGGCGCTTCTCGCTCCGCAAGTGGAGCATCTCAAAATAAAGTGCCACGCGATCGTACAGGTCGATAATTTGGTTCCACATATCGAAGAGTATGCACAAACTCTGGCTTCGACGTTTTCCAAATGCGACGCTGTGCGTCTGGGAGAAGCGTGTCTCGTTTCCAGTCAGGTTGTGTGAATTTACATAACTATTAATTACACCGTATTTGTATAAGAAACAAACAAGCACGAAATGGATGTAAATTATACAGATATGAAGCTCTTTAAACAGAGCGCGCGACACGTCCAAAAAGCTGTAGCAGAAACACACAGGTTCTTGTACGGAGGTGATCGCTACGTGGCTGACGATTCCCTACCCGCGAACGCTTTTGAGCGAGTAGCGGGCTTAGCAGTGTACTTGCATGAAATTGGTGCAATGGGCCAAGATCTATCTTCCGCCGTTATTGAGGCGGTAGATCGCTACAAGGCCCGGTTGCTAATTGAGTATAAAACGGTTGAAGATCGCGACGCTTTCTACATCCAGATCGTTGAAAACCAGGCCACACACGGATCTCCTCCCGGATCTCCACGTCGCACGAACCCAATAAATTATAGTCCGCATAAACGGGGTAATGACATGTCGTCGTCCGATGACAACTACCGCTCCACGAAGGTGATGAATGGGGCGATCACAGACGCCGTATTATATAACTCACTGGAAAATAACAGTGCGTCTACGGGTGCGTGGTGGAACTCGGTGCAGTCGATGCTTCCCCCGTTCAGGAATCTGCAACCGCAGAATGTAACCGCACGCCGGAGCTTCGCTGAGACCGAAGCGAAACTGCGCAATAATAATGGCGAGCCAACAATCACGAGGGAGTTATTCGACAAATTTGTGGAATTTGTGTACAGCGACTTTATGCCCACCATGGGTATTGCAATGGCGGGAGCGTGGTTCATTGGACAGCAGATGTGGGCGCCAGCATGGCCAACAGCCGTTGCCGGCGCATACAGCACGTTACGACTGTATTCTAATATGGACAGTCACTATAGCACAACTACGAACAATGCACTGATGGCTGCGCGAACGGCAAGTATTGCTACAATTGGTCCAGTGATGGGCCAATTCCTTCTTGTGAGAAATCGAATAGCCAATATTGCAGGCCGTATAGACCCCTACCAAGTGTTTCCGGATTATTTCACAACGACTGTTGGTCAGGTCGTTCTTGCTTTAGGCGCAGACTTCAGCACATCTGGAAATGCCATAGGTGACCCAAACACGTACGAAGCCTTCCGCACGTTAACCCTAACCGCACCCATGAGGAATATTTCAGCCATGTTTGATATCGCCGCTGATAGCCTTACCACGTCATTATTTGTCGGCGCGTTGGGGTTGACGGCCATCCACTTCGGTGCTAACTACAACGCTACTGTGTATGACAAACCGCGCATACAGAAGTGGGTAGAGTACAACAGCTTAAGCGACGCAAGCAATTGGGTGCAAGATTGCAGGGAAAGCGTGGGCTATGCCGGGACGTCGCCAGAGTTCGACATCCGCCCAGATGAGGTTGCAGATGAACTTAATTACAAGGTCACTGAGCGGCACAGTATACTCCTGCGTTTGAATAATGCGTTACGCTATCGAAAAAATATAGCCAACGACTCTTCCAAAAGAGAAGTCGCTGGTATCGATAAATTCATCATTGTCATGAACATTCTAGAACGTGATATCTGTGCGCTGCTAGACTCATTTCCAGCAGAGACGGACCCTAACCAAAAAGTTAATTGCCGCGTCGGCAGTAGCGTCGTCGACCAGGTGTTCGCCGATATGCAGACGTTGCGCATTTGCAATCGCATTCCACGTGTGTTAATGTAGGCGTGTGTGTCTCTCCATTTAATAAGACTGTTATTACAATGCGTAAGTGTACAAGATACTCTAATAAAGCGAACAGAGCAAATAAATGGACCCTCGACACCAGCGTACTGCCAAGGAGACCGAGGAATATGCTGAACTCCTAAGATTGAAAGTTCGTGAGTACAAGACCAGACGAGCCAATTTTCATGCGCGTCTAGCTACTAGCCAAGGACATTCACCCGACGCGGTGGTGGCCAAAGGAGCGAGTGCTCCCACCCCTCTCGGTGCCCCATCCCCCCGTGTTTACTTATCGGATGCGGAGGAGACTGTGGAGGCTAGGCGCGAAAATGCGCTTCTCGTTGCGCGTATCCAGGCTTTGCCCACACTAGTGGGGTATAAAGTTGTGAACGCGGCCTCACGTGAGAAGGTCTTCGCCTATAAAGATTGGATCAAATATGTGGGCATTCTGGCAATCCGATATTCGCCATACCTTATGTCCCTTGCCTACCAATGGTACTGCAATCTTTGTGGGACCACTGCTGCAGTAGCCGATGCGGGATGGTGGCAACAATTCACGCTTGGACCCAATAAAGTAAACGATGAGGCATGGTGGCAACAACTCGTGCTTGGAGCCAAGGGGCCCGATAATATGTTCGGGGCGTCCCAGTCTGGTAGCGTTGTCAACGCAGTCTTTGCCAATTCGGAGCGCACCAAGACGCGTGTGGTGCGCAAAGGAGTCGCACATCGCGGTGTGTTGTGAATCAAACCACTGCATAAATATTTGACAACAACAATATTCCTTTCCAACACCCCCCCCCCACAATCTCGAGATCTCGAGATCCATCTGATGTGAGAACTTTGTGAGCGTTTGGAAAGAGGACAAGTGCTCATAAAGTGGACCCCCTGAATAAATAATTTATTAACCCACTGAATTCATAATTAATTAAAACATTTTGTGAGCATTTGTCCTGGCAGCGTCGTACGATTTCCCAAGTGTGATCTGCGCATCGGCCGCGACCTCAACGGTGCGATCGGCAACTTCTACGCCGCCTACGGCGAGGCGGTCGGTGTCGGGTGGGACCGGTGTGGTGGCTAGGCGCCACGGGAGGGAACGAATGGGGGGTTGGGCTGACCTCCCCACAAAACGAGACGAGAACTGTCACACGAACGGTTTTGCCTAGTAGTGTGTAGTTCTGCAGTTTTCGAATAGCTGGCAGCGTCGTACGATGAGATGGGATCGGTGCAGGGATCGGTAGTCAACGAGATCTTTGCCAAGCACTTGGTGATATGAGTAGGTAACTGTTTGATAAGCCGTTTACTGTATATTTTAAGTGTAATAGATACTCTCGGCTGAGGCGTGCGCAAGTCCCTCTAACCAAACGAACAGAGAAATACAATGGAATCTGCGCAGCAGACTCGCGACGAACGGGCGAAACAAATTGAACTCTTAAAAATAAAACGTGCTCTGAATGATGCTGAACTAGCCACATTGTACAAGCGATTCCTTCCTAGCTTGGAGAAATCTCCCGAATCGAGTACGACTGTAGCACCCGAAGCGATTACGAACCAACATAAATTGAACGATGCTCAAGTAGCAATTTTAGCACAGTGGGTCCTTGCTACCATGAAAACATCGCCCAAAGCGAGCACGACTGTAGTGCCCGAAGCGAGTAAGAAAGCAGAGTCCAAGTTAAAGGTGCCTAACGCCAATGCGGTAACGAACGATGCTGATAATGCGAAGCTTCCTATTACCGTTCAGCTTAACAATGAGGATCTCGTCTCTATTTCCGATGGAGCAGCGAATCGACTTGTGAGTGCAGTCGGCTCAAATAAACCTACTATGGATTTTGAACGTTGGTTCCAATACATGGATGGGTATATAATGTCAGGGGTCATTATGGGGTTGCTCTACTTCTTGTACCTCTATTTACAACGGACCCTTACTGACCCTAACATTAGCACTGACCCTAACCAAGCTTTAGTTCACACGATTGGACCTCAGGGGATTTATCATAACTTAGGGGCGTCCCAGTCTGGTAGTGTTGTAAACGCAGTCTTTGCCAATTCGGAGCGCACCAAGACGCGTGTGGTGCGCAAAGGCGTCGCGCATCGCGGTGAATGAAACTACTGCATATGTAATACAAATAATACTGCTCCTCTTTAACACCCCATAAATAATCTCGACCTCGAGATCCATCTGCTGTGAGAACTTTGTGAGCGTTTGGAAAGAGGTGAAGCGCTCACAAAGTGTTTTAATTAATTATTTATTCAGGGGGTTCACTTTGTGAGCACTTGTCCTCTTT
>Ga0208031_1000142_pt1 | contig 22243 bp, 15 predicted proteins | sample MalvirAntarct_38_FD_184252 | JGI IMG/M metagenome (GOLD analysis project Ga0208031, IMG submission 184252) | Marine viral communities from the Global Malaspina Expedition - Malaspina viral metaG Antarct_38 (SPAdes) (version 2) | ecosystem: Environmental > Aquatic > Marine > Oceanic | place...
TTTCAGCTCAATAACAAAGCATTGCACTCGACTCGCTTCGCTCGCACAGTGAATGCGGCGTTAACCCATAGAAATTTTAATCCGAAATTCACTAATCAGAGCTAAAAGTCTAACGCGGAAATGTCCAGTAATTAGCTAGAGCATTTAACTAGGTGGCCAGATTAACTATGCTACTACAGTGTGTTGTTCGCGGTATAGTGCGAAGTTATTGACTCAAAGCAGTACATTTTTGATTACATTAGCTCTATTTCGTTTTATACATAAATGAATTACGCTCCTAAAAAGATTATTCTATTCTATATTGGGGTTCTGGGGACATCCCCGCCTAATGTAACACTTATCGCTACAACCCACAGCTAACATGACATTCACAGGCCTCTTAATTTTCATTCTGTACTATTGATTGCATAATTTCATCTAAATCAAGTAAGTTTTGTTCAAAGCTAAAGCTGTAAGTTCCGTTCAAGTTTATATTATGCCATGCCACTGGTGAAACTTGCTTAATGATTTCCAATTTTTGATCGTCACCCTCTGCCTTAAAGTGCTCTAGTAATCGGCTCAAGATCAGCGAATTAAAATAGATAATGGCGTTCGTTAAAAGCCTTGCACATTCGTTCCATAAGACGATTTCATCGTCTGACTTTCCTTGAAAACGATTTCCATTTACATGAGCAATAGCGCGACGTAATTGATGATAGGCTTCCCCGCGATTCAAAGCTCGTTGGACATAAGTTCTTAGGCTGGCGTCATCAATATAGTCTAATAAATACATGGCCTTGAGCATTCGGTTGTACTCAGTTAACGCTTTCAGTAAAGGGTGGTTTTGACTGTAGCCAGAAAGCTTTCTCACAAGCATTGCCTGCGTTATCGTCTTTTGCTGTAACGATATTATGATCCGTTGAATACTATCCCACTCATCGACAATTAACGTGGTATTGATAGGCTTTTTCAACGAGAGTGTCGCCTTGTTTTCTTCCCCCTCACTCACATCAAAAAGATCTGATATTACTGTTCCAAACTGGGCATAACGGGGTGCAAATGTGTACCCAAACAAGTCCAGCAAGGCAAAGTTCACATGATTAACACCATGTGTATCGGTGGATAATATGTCCGGCTTAATTTCAGAGGTATTGTTATGAAGCAGGTCTAAAATAAAGTGTGATTCATGTTCGTTGGCACCGATAATTTGTGCATTCAAGGCTACATGGTTGGCTATCAGGTTCATCGATGTCAGCCCTTTGTTGGTACCAAAATATTTGGATGAATAACGGGTTTTAAACGTCTCTAACCGTGATTCAAATTTCTGCCCATCGGCGCTGGCATGGATGAGTCCTTCTTGAATATTGTAATGTTTGAAGATGGATAATTTCGCAGTCGCATCGTTAATTGCATCATTACCGAGGTTTAGCGTTTCAGGTCGCAGATAATTTGCTTGTACTGTGCGAAGATGATCATATGAGCGATCGGAGATACTGGCCATGCCATGCAAGCCGTAATAAGTGCCATTGCCAATAATGGCTGCCAGCAAATCATTTAAATGGCCGGTCTGTCCAGACTGTAATTGACGGACGTGTTCGAAGTACTGTAAAAACCCTGTTTCCTGATGAACGAAGCGCAGTACATCGGTAATATTAATTGGTTTCATGCGCGCAAAAAAGGGATTGTTTAAAGCCGATTTCGTGCCTGAATACGGCAATCTCCACTGCGTTTTGCCCGAGCGATTGCGCAGTATTACATTTCGATTGTCACCATCATCAATACGCTGACAAACCCGTTGCAACTTTTCGCTCATCTTCTGCTCCATCGACCTAACAAACTTGGCAGGCTCTGTATTCATGCTGTCTAGCATAGAATCTTTAAGGAGTTTGTTTTTCTGTGCCCATGAGAAATCGCAAACGAGATCATCGTGTAATGCTCGGAATTTGATGGCTGTGGGTATAAATAGTTGGCCATCAAGTTTATTCTGAGCTAACAAATACAGCATGATCTCGTAACGCTCCAGAAGTATGTTGTTATCCTCATCAATCACATACAAGTGTTGGTTGACCTTAATTAGCCGCCGATCTGTAGACGCTAACTTACCAGCCTCTAAGAACTCATTTTTCATGCTATTTAGCTGTTCAGCTAACACCTTGGTATTGTCGGCTCCCTCAAACGTCAGGCATAAAAAGAGGGGGCGTATTAGGTGCTCGACCAACTCTCGTTGTTTATCATAAAACTCCCATATGTAATCATTTTTTGTGCGCTTTTGCTTTTTCAGATACAAGCACAATGATTCTATTTCCCGCTCTCCAAGTAACCCTTGTACCTGTTGTTTTATTTCTCGAAATGACACTTGGTCATCAATGGTATCGTCAATAAAAAAGTATAATAATTCGCCAGCTTTGCTGATATTGGCTACCGCACCTTCCCAGTCTGCATAGGCCATCTCCTTAGCATACAATTTGGCTTTTTCACGTAATTTTCGAGCATGATAAATAAATCCATCAGCTAGGCGCTCAATATTAATTTGTGCACGCTGCTGAAGGTAACAGAGTAAATAAAGCTGCTGCGTGACACGGTCGAAGCGTTTAAGCTTAGTGATAGAGTAGTAATCAACCATCGCTGCATAATGCAGATGGTTTTGTTGTGATAGTGATAAAGCATATACCACTTGATCCACCTGAGTCATCCAAGGCTGGATCAGCTTATTAACGTTCAGCTCCTTTTCCAATTCAGACGCATTAAAGTTTTTCGCAGCCTGCTTCAGTTCTGTTACCGTTAGTGTGCTTTCTCCATCGACTAAAGATGCCAACGTAGTGGCCAAATCAGCAGGTATCGCTATTTTTAATGCGTTGGATATACGATTACGCTCCTGTTTTATTTCCTGACTGATAATTCGCTGAAGTACAGTATATTTGGGGATAGCAATATAATTTCGCGCTAGGAATTCAGTGCAAGCATCAAATAAAAACCGAGGCTCAATCCAAGATTTAGTAAGCTGCTGCAAATAGGTGGTCAGCGGCTTATGATGTTGTTCCACATCCCATGTTTTAAAGTCCAGTAGATGTAAAATCTTGTCGTAGATACGTGTTTTTTGCATACGACTAATACTGAAACGTGGGACTTTATATTTAGGGAAATACTCTTTGGCGATAAAGTCTAGATCTTCTTGTAATTCTTTGTAAGATGGATTGAGTTGAATCGGTTTGATTTTAAAATAACCGATAAGCGCTATAGCATAGCACTTATGTCTTCGATCCCTGATGGATTGAATAATGTCCTGCCCCATATCATTTAGCACAAAACTGACGCGCTTTTCTTCCAGAGACAGGCTAGGAACGCCATATAAATCTTTAACTTCCGCTTCGTTAAGTATCGTCAGGCGTTTTGAATTAGGCATAGGCTTCTCGCAAAACCCAAATTTTACTATAATTCAAATTTATTACAGAAAATATATATTGAGGTGCCCCGAGAGACATTGTGCTATATGGGATATAGCGAAAAGTGTTACATTAGGCGGGGATGTCCCCAGAACCCCATATCAGTGGAGAGCGGTTTGACTATGTCAATGTGAATGACCTGAGCTTCACTGGAGTGCGTAGAGTAAAACCTAGCTCCTAAGCCCACGGATGTAAGAGTAGAGTTGTTCACATTGCCAATTGGACTATCTCCAAAGGCTTTGCCGGTGTCTATAAAGGCTGCTCCACCCAATTCAAATAACTTGTAAATGTTAATGTGAGGATAATATCTAGCCTCTAGAGTGAATTGGGTTGTGCTCTTACCATGCTGATAATTTAAAGGGTATCCTCTAACACCTGAGTCATCTCCTAGTGCTATAGGGGCATCTAAGAATGGGTTCTTGCTGATGGTGTTAGAATTTTTAAAATAGGCCCCCCAATTGTTATTAAACTTATGGAAATACTCAGTTGAAAACGATAGTTGCGTTCGGTCCTGCGTTACGGAAGTTGAATTAAATTCCCCTTTAAATTGGCCATCGAAAAACAGAAACCCGTTTTCAGACGTTTGGAGCCCTTTAGAAAACGTAAACTCCCAAATTGCATCAGGCGATTGAGGCGTATTTGAAAAGTCCCGACCGATTAGCCCGTAAACGTGCCAGCCAATGTTAAAGTCTTCAATTTGGTTGATTAGGTTAAAATTGGTTAACTTCCTATAGTCCTTTTGCAGATACTCTAGGCTCAAGAAGGGATATTGGTAGTCTCTGTTTTCAGGTAGATAGCCTGAAGTAAAAAGCGTTGGGATAGCTAAGTCAGAGAATTGGTGTTTATCTCGTATATAACCAATACCGTATCTCAACGTTTCATTATTAGAGTCGCTGAGTAGCCATTGCCAATGTGCAACGGCATAGGATTGGTCGTGATTATATTTAGCAACCGTAACGCCATTTTGGAATTGAGTATCAATTTGATTAAAGTTATTGATGCCGACCTTATAGGCCTGTTCAGTATCAAAGCTTACAAAATCTTTGTTTAGGAAAATGGCTCGTGAACTGCCGTCGTCACTACTTGTTAGCCTAATACTAGCATTAATATTTCGGTCTAAAAAAAGTGGGAAATGAGTGTCAAACTTGTAACCGGTTCTCTGGTTATTACTAAAATATTCAAGCTCTGCATCAATGCCTAAACCCAGCAAATTGCGGTCTTTTATGCCAATGGCATATTTATTAATACCCCCCTTTCTTCCAAAGTCGACTGTTGGCATAAGTGACCAATTATCCCAGGTCTCAACATCAACTTTATTATCATCATTCACCGTGACTTTTGCTTCACGGATATATTTTTGCTTTCTTAGGTGGCGTTCCAGTTCATCAATATCAGCTTGTGCGATGTCGCACTTTTGGATAAAAAATGCGCTTTCATTTATTAGAGTGATGTCTTTTGTTTTTATGTGTAATAAATTTGCCCAGTGATGTAAAAATATGGTGTCTGGATCGGTTAAATCAAAAATGTCATTAGTCTTAAGATTTAGGTTAGTGGTTTGATCGTATGCGTCTAGCGAAGTACACCTAGCATCGATGTTCTGATTGTCTAAAAATACCTGCTCAATGATAAATTTGGAGCAGGTGATGAAAACATACAGAACAACTACTCAGTGGCAGATGCTACTTCAACAACGCGGCTCGTTTAGTGGCACTAATATCGAATTTTGCCAACACCATAATGTCTCTATCACCACTTACTATAAACAGCGCGCTTTACTGGCTGAGTATCAGCCTAATTCAACCTTGCCAGTGCAAACAACGAACCCCACATCATCACGTTTTATTCAGTTAAAACAAACCACCACTGAAGTCTGCGCGCAAACTCATCAAAATGTGGTGCAGTTTGATATCCGCACAGGCCAGTTAATGTTTCCTGCCAATTTAGCAACGAACGATATCGTTGCCATCATTAAAGGGCTGATGGCATGAAGATGTTTGTTGATGTGCCCACCGTTTATTTATGTGCGGATGTGGTCGATTTTCGTAAATCGATTAATGGATTAGCCGCATTAGTGGAAGCAGAGCTTGAACTACCGGTGCTCAGTGGTGCGCTATTTGTGTTTTGTAATAAAGGGCGCGACAAACTCAAACTGCTGTACTGGGATAACACCGGGTTTGCCCTGTGGTATAAGCGATTAGATAAACATAAGTTCAAATGGCCTAAACTCATGTCACCCACCATGACATTAACCGAGCAACAATTACACTGGTTATTAGCGGGTTATGATGTGATTGGCCACAGCAAAATTGATGTCGCAGGTAAGCAAGTGCTTTAATTATTCAAAAGAGTTGGCGATCGATTGATGATCATCAAAAGACGTTCAGTTAGCACTGGAAAGCCTTTTGTTATGCCTTAAAATAGGCTTCATGAAAAATGAACTCGCCCTTAAACAGCGCATTGCTGAACTTGAAAAACTGTTAGCGCAGAAGGATGCACAAATCGCAGCCTTGGAAGAGCGCTGGCGTTTAGCTCAACAAAAACAATTCGGCAAAAGTGCTGAAGGCTTTGTAGGGCAAGGCGAGTTATTCAATGAAGTGGAGGAAATTGTTGAAGCCGCTGAGGCTGAGCAACAATCCATTAGCTATACCCGTAAAAAGCCAGTGCGTAAGCCACTGCCAAAAGACTTACCCCGTGAGCAGGTTATCCACGATATCGAAGATAAAACCTGTGATTGCTGTGGCGGTGAGCTACATAAAATGGGTGAAGATAAGTCAGAAAAGCTTGAGTTTATTCCCGCTCAAATCAAAGTGATTGAGCACATTCGGCCTAAGTACGCTTGCCGTCACTGTGATAAATCCTCGATTCAAACACAGATAAAGCAAGCCTCAATGCCTGCCATGCCCATCAACAAAGGCATTGCAACGAGCAGTTTGCTCAGTCAGCTTATCACCAGTAAATACCAATATGGGTTACCGCTTTATCGCCAGGAAGCCATGTTCAAGCAATACGGTATTGAGCTCAGTCGCCAGACCATGAGCAGCTGGATAGACAAATCCGCCGCACTCTTCGCGCCACTAGTTGAGCGACTTAAAGCCGAGCTGTTAAAGCAGCCCACGCTGTTTGCCGATGAAACGCCATTAAAGGTGGTGAAATCCGATAAAGTGAACAGCTACATGTGGGTGTATTGTTCAGGTCGAGATTCACCAGACCCGAATAATCCTATCCCTAATATCGTGCTTTACGACTTCCACAATAGTCGCGCGGCCGCCTGCGTGGTTAATTATCTTGATGGATATCAAGGGTATTTACACGTGGATGGTTATCAGGCCTATGCCAAAACAGAGGCAACCTTAATCGGCTGTTGGGCTCATGCTCGTCGTAAATTTATCGACGCGAAAAAGCTACAAGGGAAAAATAAAACCGGCAAAGCGGATGTGGTATTGAGCCTTATCCAAAAACTGTACGGCGTTGAGTCACGCGTTAAAGATAAAAGTGTGGATGATAAATACACGACAAGACAACAAGCCAGTGTGCCTATACTGGACAAGCTAAAAGCATGGCTTGAGCAGAACCAGCCAAATTTAGTGGGCAATACCAAACTAATTGAGGCGGCTAATTACCTGGCTAATCAATGGCACAAACTCATTCGTTATGTGGATGATGGACGACTCAGCATCGATAACAATAGAGCTGAACGTGCAGTAAAACCGTTTGTGATAGGCCGAAAAAATTGGTTATTTAGCCAAACGGCTAACGGTGCTCATGCCAGTGCCACCCTTTACAGTATTGTGGAAACCGCCAAAATAAATGGTCTAATCCCATTTGATTACATCATGGTTTGCCTTGATGAACTGTGTAAACCAGAACCCAATATCGATAGCTTGTTACCCTGGAATTTTAAACAGTAGGTGTGGTTCGCTAGACGGTTACGTTTGATCGCAATTAGGTTGTGCCTCTTCGCTTGCAGCAAGGACGAGGTTGGCTCCACATAAGTAAGCGACTAAGGAAATAATATAGGGGAGTTTTGGATTCATACGAACACCTTGTTAAGTGCCTGTATGATATTCAATTATTCTTAAGAACTGCTTACCGTGCGCTGATTGTTCACTTAATATTGACTTTGGTTTTGCCTAACGAGGAAAATTAAAATTAGGTTAATCAGTTTAGATTTTTGAAATCATTAGTATTCTAAAAAAGTGTATAAACTAAAACTATTATAGATAATACATGTGAGTCAAAAGTGCTGATGCCAGATGGTTTTTTAAAAAAACACACCCTGTGCCAGGATTGTTGTCGCCTTAATGATTATTATAATTAATCAAAGAGCGGTATGTAACATACAGTGCAATACAAAAGACATTCAATCCAATTTAAATAAGCAGTATTAAGTTTATCTGATCACAAATTTCCGGATTATTATTTGGGTATTTGATCGCTGGGTTAACCATCACTATTTTTAATAAGTGCTTGGTAATCTAGTTGTTCGATCGATGGTATTACGAGAAATATACCAGCTTTGCCATTATTGGGAGTCGGGGGGCGAATGCTATTGTAGGGGCCAAATTTGTTATTGCCTATCCATTTTATTGTTAGCCGCCTTTCAGAGACTTTGAATAGACAAAAATATGCAAAACGCCCATAACACCGTGTCCAATCATGTATGCTTGTACTAATCCCGTTAAGAGCTTATGCACATCTTCTATATCATGTGACCATGAGAGATTAGCATTCCAAGTAATAAACCATAACAAGCCAGTAAATAGGACTAAAAATAATGCTCCTAAACCTAGACCTTGAATACTGCCAGCAATACCATAATCACTTGCTTCAGGAAGTTTAAACTTCAATAAATGCTTGATGTCACCGCCTAGCTGAGTGAACTCCCCATAAAGATAGGGAAAAAAATGTTTAAGGCTATGCCGCCTTAATTCCACAATAAGAAACGTAATAGCTACGGGTATAAGAAAAAGTCCTGTGATGATATGCAGCCAAGTTCCGTAAAACTCGATTGTGTTAGAACTTAAATCTCCGGTGTCACTAAAAGCCATAAAATTACTAACAATGAGCTGGCTTGAAATTAGAACAATAATTGCTACATGAAGAATGCTAACTGATCTTGTTTGACGTTCTTGCAGGTACTGCTTTGTTGTATTAAATATATTCATTGAATATCTTATTTTGGGTTATTAAAATTAATTGTGGAATATTACTAGGTGGCGACGCCAAATAGCCTGCCCACTCCAGCCGTTAATGCCATTGCGAGTGCTCCCCAAAATGCAACTCTAGAAGCACCGACAGTAATGGAAGCACCTCCCGCACGGGCTGCTAGTCCACCAAGAAGCGCTAGAAAAACAAGTGAAAGGATTGCAACCGTATATATTAAAAGATTACCAGGGATAAACCAGGCGACTAGCAGTGGAAGTGCTGCACCGACTGTAAAGGTTCCTGCGGAGTAAAAAGCCGCTTGAATAGGTTGCGCATTTACATTTTCAGATATACCGATCTCATCTCTTGCATGTGCCCCCAAAGCATCATGAGCCATTAGCTGTTTTGCAACTTCTGCCGCTAAATCAGGCTCAAGTCCTCTGCCTTCATATATCTTCGATAGTTCATTTAACTCAAACGTAAAATCTTGCTCTAGAGACTTTTTTTCAAGCGCCAAATCGGCATTCTCTGTATCTGATTGGGAACTAACAGATACATACTCACCAGCAGCCATCGACATTGCGCCAGCAACTAACCCAGCGATCCCGGCAAGGAGGATGTTTTCTTGAGTGGCACTAGCAACAGCGAAACCAATAATGAGACTGGCAGTAGAAACAATGCCGTCATTGGCACCCAATACAGCTGCCCTTAGCCACCCTACTCGGTCTGAACGGTGTAATTCTTTGTTACTCATGCTTGCCTCTTTTATTTTAAAATTATCGATTTAATAGGTCATGTCAAAATGCAAATAAAAATTGATAAGTTCCATTTAATGAGTAACGTTTTTTAGACTTATCATTTCACAAGGTATACATAGTATTTATAGCGCTAAGGTCAAAACCAAATTCGAACACCTAACACAACTTCAGTAAACTCAGATGAGCTGTCTTGTTGTTGAGAATATTTGGCAGAGTCTCCGTATTTTTTCTGCCAAGTAATACCTATATACGGCGCAATCTTTCTTTTAAACTCATATCTAAGACGCAGATCAAGTTGAAAATCATTGACACCTTGCCCAATGCCAAGCTCCGGTAAATCGCTTGCAGAAGCGTTTATTTCTGCTCTTGGCTGTAAAATTAATCGTTGGCTAAGCAGAAGATCGTAAGCTGCGACTATACGAGCCGATATTTTACCATTACTGTCAACAAAAAGAGCGGGTTCAACTTCAAACCAATAGGGTGCCAGCCCTTGAACACCAATTACACCAAAATAGCGTTCATCGTTTTTTCCACTGCCGTATGCACGATCATATCGTGCGCCGTACTGAATATCCCAATACGCCGATACGGCTTTACTGTATAGCCCTTGAACTTCAAATTCACCACCACTTTCGGATTTAATGTCTCTGCCTTCAAATTTAACCCAAAACTTTTCATAGTCTGTACCTCGCCAACCTTGCATATCCCAGCGGTTAAGTTTTGTATTGTTTCCATTTCGGTACTCTAATTGATCAAATATGACCTTACTAACAGTCATTTCATCAGTTTCTTCCCAGCCTCCCATACCTGTATATTCGTAACCTCCTGAATTAGCAAAGGGGTCGCGTGTACCTGTTGCTTTGTTATCATTCGAATTCATTTTCATGGACATTGAATCCGGTGCTTTTTCTTTTCCCATGCTTTCATTTGAATCAGTTTTCATGGACATTGAGCTCTGAGGTTTTTCCTTCTCTTTGCTTTGATTCGAATCCATTTTCATTCTAGCGTTATTTACTGAAGTATCCTTTTCACTAGCCCGCACCATATTTGGCAACATTATGCTCAGAAAGAGGGTAATTAAAAAACCATTGATTGAGTGTTGATTAAAAATTTTCATGCTACTACCACCTCCCTAAACATGCCTGCGGCCATATGGTAAAGTAAATGACAATGAAATGCCCAGCGCCCAGGCGCATCAACAGTAACAAGAAAGCTCACTCGTTGAGCTGGCTGTACGGTAATAGTGTGTTTTCGCACCTGAAAACCGCCTTCTGGTGACTCTAAGTCAGACCACATCCCATGTAAATGCATAGGGTGCAGCATATTGCTATCGTTATGTAATATGACTCTGATGCGCTCACCTAAAGGAAAATGGAGAGGTTTTGCTTCGTTTAATTTAAGGCCATCGATTGACCAAATAAAACGTTCCATATTTCCGGTAAGGTGCATTTCGATTTCTCGAGTCGGTGTGCGCGTATCTTCTGGAACTTTTAAACTTTTCAGATCGGCATAGGTTAATGCTCGTCTGCCGGTATTTCTTAAACCTGCCCCTGGATCGTCAAGATTTGTTCTGGGCATATCGACTCGCATATCAACTCCAGCCCCGAACTCGGTTGAAGCATGCCTCACCTGTTTACTAGCCTTAGCTAAGCCCTGATTTTCCATCTTTTGCATCGCAAGGTGATTAGGCATCATCTGCATACCTTTATCACTGCTGCTTTTTCCCATCTCTCCCATCATATCAACCATAGATAGAAGTACCGGCGCATCGATTGGTGGCGGTGATGCTTTCATCGATTTTTGGGCTGATAACGTACCACTAACATAGCCTGAGCGGTCAAGTGCCTGAGCAAAAACCGAATATGCTTGATTATCTGGAATTTCGACTATCACATCATAGGTTTCACCGGGACCAATCCTGAATTCATCTACAACTACCGGTTGAACATTTTGACCATCGGTTGAAACCACTTTTAGCTTGAGGCCAGGAATACGAATATCAAAAAATGTGGCTGTCGAGGCTCCAATAAATCTTAAACGGACTTTTTCACCTTTATTGGCTATTCCGTGCCAATTGCTAGCTGGTGAATTTCCATTCATTAAATAGGTATATGTTGCAGCACTTATGTCGCTAAAATCCGTCGGGCTCATTCTTGCTTTGTTCCAAGGTTGACGTTGCTTAAACGCTTTGGCCAAACCTACATTGGATACATCATTGATAAAATCGCCTGCTGTAAGTTGCTGATAGTTATAATACCCTCCCATTTTCTTTAAATTAAGATAGACATCAACGGGATCTTCATCAGTCCAATCACTTAAAACTACGGGATAATCTCGATCAACTCTTTCTTCTTCGAGGGGATTGAGAGAATCGATAATTAATGCCCCATAAACACCAGTTTGTTCAGCTAATGTATGCGCGTGATACCAGTAAGTGCCGCTTTGGACGACCTTAAATTTGTAGTCAAACGATTCACCAGGCTCTATTCCAGGGAAGCTAATGCCCGGAACACCGTCCATCTCTGGATCCAATATCATTCCGTGCCAGTGGATTGTAGTCATTTCTGTGAGATAATTGGTTACTTTAATTGTTACCTCGTCACCTTCTTTTATTCGCAATACTGGCCCTGGAAGCAAACCGTTAACCAATGTGGCTTTGGCTGTACTTCCTGTGACATTGACTTCTTTTTCACCAATATCTAAGTTAAAAAATTTGCCGGTCAATTGTTTATTTGGTGGACTAGCCCAAGTAAAGGAACTCATCATTCCGGTTGAAGCGAGTGCAGTTAAAGCAGCAGTACCTTTCACAAAACGACGCCTAGCTTGATTATGAGAAAGTTTTGAGTTCATGAATCCCCCTGTAAAATAACGATTAAACTGAAAAAAATATGGCAACCGAGCTGCTGTAACGAGCACTAATAAAATTTTATTGTTGCTTCTAAAACAGTCACTTAAAATTAATTATGTTGCTTTCAAATGGACTATTGGTATCTATCGCAGGTAAAAAATTAGCTACCTACAGTTGAATAAATGAATTGAGCAAGTGATAACGATGGTAATATACTCCTCGAACATTTCCAAGTGATTACTCACACATTACTTTGCTGTAATCCTAGCCGACTACCGTTCATTCTATTGTTTTAAAAGCCCAAATGGCTTCGCTGACCCTGCCACTTATATTTACTGCTAAAAAGCAGGCGTGATTTTGATTAAATTTGAGTATCTCTTTTATAAAACATGATTTTCTGACCTACGTTTTATGTCTGTGGCAAAGTGGCAGTTCGCTGTGAAATTTGAATTTAAAGGATTACATAGTGACTTAAGACAATTGGTTATTATGTCCCCAGCAACTCAAACAAAAAAACTAACATTTATAGTAAAGGTTGCTCATACTTAAATTGCAGCCCTCCGTGTTCACGATTCGCTAGTATTATGCTCCCACCTAGGCGTTGTGCAATCTCATGACTTATTGCCAAGCCTAAACCACTTCCCGGCTGCACACCCTCCATAACCCGGTAAAAGAGTTGCATGACTTGCTCTAGCTCTGCTTCTGGAATGCCTTTGCCACTATCTTCAACAATTAAAACAGCTTTGCCGTCCTGTTTGTATAGGCTTATATCCACTTTTCCTCCGTGAGGAGTAAAATGTATGGCATTCTCAATCGCATTGCGCACCAGCTGACCTAATCGCCCTTGCTTATCACCTACAATAATATTTTCGTCCTGTCTGAGCATTCCAAGATCTATATCAGCAGCTTCTGCAATTGGAAACATATCTGCACTAACATCCTGAACCACCATGTTAAAGGATATTTCTTGTATGCTGACGTTTTCTTCACTTTGTAAACGAGCCAAATCAAGCAGTTGCGCAACCAAATTTCGTAAACGCAGCAAACTTTGTTGTAAAACATGTTGTCGTTCTTCTCTGTCTTGTTCTGTCGTTGCATGAGCAAGATTTTCGGATTGTAAAGCCAGAGCAGCAATGGGGGTGCGTAATTCATGGGCCGCATCGGCTATAAAACGCTGTTGTTTTTGCATCGCCTGTCCAACTCTCGATAATAAGGCATTAATAGAGAAAACAAATGGAGCGATTTCAATTGGCACGTCTTTAGAGGAAAGTTCGTTAATTTTCGCTAAGTGCATGCCATCCTGCTTATCCATTACCTTGGTCAGTTTACCCAGTGACAAGAATTGCGCGCGGATAATCACATGAATAAGGATAAGCAGAATACCAACCAGCAACGCGATGGGCAAAAAAACGGCCAAACTACTACTCCAGGCAATCATGTCACGCAATTCGGTCTGTTGGGCGATGACAAATCGACGCTGACTTTGCTGTTGTGTAGTAGTGAATACTCGCCATTCTTCATCATCTAAGACTAAGGTTTGCAGTCCATCTTTAACAGTGGAGGGAATATTCGAAAAGTAAGTTTGTTTACCAAGTTCTTGGATGATAATAGATTCTTCTTCTTCTGAATCTTGATGATCGAGTATTAACTGTTGTAGTTTTCCGGTACGAACTAAGTTAGCGATATTGGTTAAGGTATTATCTTGCAGCTCCCTAGCCTGAAAAAAAGCGATACCTCCTGCAATCACACCACCGAGCAAGACCAATACTAACGAACTAAGAATGATCCACTTATTTAGTTCTCGTTGTAAGGATAGTTTCCGGTTCATTTACTCACCATCCAGCCCATTCCCCGTACATTTTTTATCACATCTTTACCGAGTTTTTTACGCAAAGCATGAATAATAAATTCAATGGCATTGCTCGCCACCTCTTCATTCCAACCATAAATACTCTCTTCGAGTTTTTCTCTAGATAAAATTGCACCGAGCCTGAGCATCAAGGCATGCAGCAAAGCATATTCTTTAGCGGTGAGCTGAAAAGTTTGGTCATTTCGAGACACTTCGCGGTTAACTGGGTTAAGTGTAATTATATTATTGCTTAAAACTGGATCAGCAACACCGTGATTGCGACGGATCACAGCACGAATACGGGCATGTAACTCGTCTATGGAAAATGGTTTTACTAAATAATCATCGGCACCGTAATCTAAACCTCGTATTCGGTCCTCTACTGCATCACGTGCAGTAATGATGATGACTGGCAGTTTATTTTTGTCCTTTCGAAGCTCGCGTAAAACTTCTAGGCCATCTTTTTTAGGTAAACCAAGATCAAGTAAAATAAGTGCATATTCTTCAAGCTCTATAGCGCGTAAGGCAGACTCTCCATCTTGAACCCAATCTACCGCATAGGACGCATCATGCAGTGCAAGTTTAACTGCATTACCTAATGGAGCATCATCTTCTACCAACATAATACGCACGATTTACTTACTTCGCTCTTTATCCACTACAGTATACTCAGCTTCGATGATACGGTTTTTGCATGTGTTTAAATGACTAAAATTGGGGTTCTGGGGACATCCCCGCCTAATGTAACACTTATCGCTACAACCCACAGCTAACATGACATTCACAGGCCTCTTAATTTTCATTCTGTACTATTGATTGCATAATTTCATCTAAATCAAGTAAGTTTTGTTCAAAGCTAAAGCTGTAAGTTCCGTTCAAGTTTATATTATGCCATGCCACTGGTGAAACTTGCTTAATGATTTCCAATTTTTGATCGTCACCCTCTGCCTTAAAGTGCTCTAGTAATCGGCTCAAGATCAGCGAATTAAAATAGATAATGGCGTTCGTTAAAAGCCTTGCACATTCGTTCCATAAGACGATTTCATCGTCTGACTTTCCTTGAAAACGATTTCCATTTACATGAGCAATAGCGCGACGTAATTGATGATAGGCTTCCCCGCGATTCAAAGCTCGTTGGACATAAGTTCTTAGGCTGGCGTCATCAATATAGTCTAATAAATACATGGCCTTGAGCATTCGGTTGTACTCAGTTAACGCTTTCAGTAAAGGGTGGTTTTGACTGTAGCCAGAAAGCTTTCTCACAAGCATTGCCTGCGTTATCGTCTTTTGCTGTAACGATATTATGATCCGTTGAATACTATCCCACTCATCGACAATTAACGTGGTATTGATAGGCTTTTTCAACGAGAGTGTCGCCTTGTTTTCTTCCCCCTCACTCACATCAAAAAGATCTGATATTACTGTTCCAAACTGGGCATAACGGGGTGCAAATGTGTACCCAAACAAGTCCAGCAAGGCAAAGTTCACATGATTAACACCATGTGTATCGGTGGATAATATGTCCGGCTTAATTTCAGAGGTATTGTTATGAAGCAGGTCTAAAATAAAGTGTGATTCATGTTCGTTGGCACCGATAATTTGTGCATTCAAGGCTACATGGTTGGCTATCAGGTTCATCGATGTCAGCCCTTTGTTGGTACCAAAATATTTGGATGAATAACGGGTTTTAAACGTCTCTAACCGTGATTCAAATTTCTGCCCATCGGCGCTGGCATGGATGAGTCCTTCTTGAATATTGTAATGTTTGAAGATGGATAATTTCGCAGTCGCATCGTTAATTGCATCATTACCGAGGTTTAGCGTTTCAGGTCGCAGATAATTTGCTTGTACTGTGCGAAGATGATCATATGAGCGATCGGAGATACTGGCCATGCCATGCAAGCCGTAATAAGTGCCATTGCCAATAATGGCTGCCAGCAAATCATTTAAATGGCCGGTCTGTCCAGACTGTAATTGACGGACGTGTTCGAAGTACTGTAAAAACCCTGTTTCCTGATGAACGAAGCGCAGTACATCGGTAATATTAATTGGTTTCATGCGCGCAAAAAAGGGATTGTTTAAAGCCGATTTCGTGCCTGAATACGGCAATCTCCACTGCGTTTTGCCCGAGCGATTGCGCAGTATTACATTTCGATTGTCACCATCATCAATACGCTGACAAACCCGTTGCAACTTTTCGCTCATCTTCTGCTCCATCGACCTAACAAACTTGGCAGGCTCTGTATTCATGCTGTCTAGCATAGAATCTTTAAGGAGTTTGTTTTTCTGTGCCCATGAGAAATCGCAAACGAGATCATCGTGTAATGCTCGGAATTTGATGGCTGTGGGTATAAATAGTTGGCCATCAAGTTTATTCTGAGCTAACAAATACAGCATGATCTCGTAACGCTCCAGAAGTATGTTGTTATCCTCATCAATCACATACAAGTGTTGGTTGACCTTAATTAGCCGCCGATCTGTAGACGCTAACTTACCAGCCTCTAAGAACTCATTTTTCATGCTATTTAGCTGTTCAGCTAACACCTTGGTATTGTCGGCTCCCTCAAACGTCAGGCATAAAAAGAGGGGGCGTATTAGGTGCTCGACCAACTCTCGTTGTTTATCATAAAACTCCCATATGTAATCATTTTTTGTGCGCTTTTGCTTTTTCAGATACAAGCACAATGATTCTATTTCCCGCTCTCCAAGTAACCCTTGTACCTGTTGTTTTATTTCTCGAAATGACACTTGGTCATCAATGGTATCGTCAATAAAAAAGTATAATAATTCGCCAGCTTTGCTGATATTGGCTACCGCACCTTCCCAGTCTGCATAGGCCATCTCCTTAGCATACAATTTGGCTTTTTCACGTAATTTTCGAGCATGATAAATAAATCCATCAGCTAGGCGCTCAATATTAATTTGTGCACGCTGCTGAAGGTAACAGAGTAAATAAAGCTGCTGCGTGACACGGTCGAAGCGTTTAAGCTTAGTGATAGAGTAGTAATCAACCATCGCTGCATAATGCAGATGGTTTTGTTGTGATAGTGATAAAGCATATACCACTTGATCCACCTGAGTCATCCAAGGCTGGATCAGCTTATTAACGTTCAGCTCCTTTTCCAATTCAGACGCATTAAAGTTTTTCGCAGCCTGCTTCAGTTCTGTTACCGTTAGTGTGCTTTCTCCATCGACTAAAGATGCCAACGTAGTGGCCAAATCAGCAGGTATCGCTATTTTTAATGCGTTGGATATACGATTACGCTCCTGTTTTATTTCCTGACTGATAATTCGCTGAAGTACAGTATATTTGGGGATAGCAATATAATTTCGCGCTAGGAATTCAGTGCAAGCATCAAATAAAAACCGAGGCTCAATCCAAGATTTAGTAAGCTGCTGCAAATAGGTGGTCAGCGGCTTATGATGTTGTTCCACATCCCATGTTTTAAAGTCCAGTAGATGTAAAATCTTGTCGTAGATACGTGTTTTTTGCATACGACTAATACTGAAACGTGGGACTTTATATTTAGGGAAATACTCTTTGGCGATAAAGTCTAGATCTTCTTGTAATTCTTTGTAAGATGGATTGAGTTGAATCGGTTTGATTTTAAAATAACCGATAAGCGCTATAGCATAGCACTTATGTCTTCGATCCCTGATGGATTGAATAATGTCCTGCCCCATATCATTTAGCACAAAACTGACGCGCTTTTCTTCCAGAGACAGGCTAGGAACGCCATATAAATCTTTAACTTCCGCTTCGTTAAGTATCGTCAGGCGTTTTGAATTAGGCATAGGCTTCTCGCAAAACCCAAATTTTACTATAATTCAAATTTATTACAGAAAATATATATTGAGGTGCCCCGAGAGACATTGTGCTATATGGGATATAGCGAAAAGTGTTACATTAGGCGGGGATGTCCCCAGAACCCCTAATACAAAATATATTTTTTGAAGAAGTGCGGATCCTCTTCGATTGCGAATATCTGCTCTTCATGGTTTTTGAACTCTGCCAGCTTGTTTAGGTGGTGAATACAGATCAGATCGCAGTTTTTCTTGAAGCTTGGATGGCTGAGGAAAGAATCGGGAGCAGACTGATTGATGGCGGCATTCAGTTCGGCAGGGCTGGAAAGCTTGTCAAGCTTATGTAGGATTGCAAATCTGATCGCCGAATCGGATTCACGCTTGTAAAATCTAGTTAGTTCGCTCGCATGTTCTATTGTGAATTTATGAGCAATGAGCGCTTCATCAATAATCTTATTTATCATTTAGTCGAGCCTCTGCATCTTCCTTGGTCATTATGCTAAGGCAAAATGATTTGGTTATATTGCTGTCAATCCGGTCTTTAACTTCCTGATCGCTTAGGTCGTCTGGATGGGTGTATTTGGTATTAATAATGAAAGACTCTATAGACCTAAAAGCAATTAGATTATTGTATTCAAACAACAGGTTGAGAAGACTTTCATTACTCTCCATTTCTCCCTCCAAGTCTGAGATACAACCCTCACGGTCTTCAAGGAATGGTAGATCGAGGGCAGTAGGTAGGTAAAATTTTTTTTCACCATCCAAGTAATGAGGGAATTGCTTTAGCACCGGTTCAATACTCATGGTCTCTATCAGCCAAGAATAGCGCCTGATATCAGCCTTTTGAATACTTGAAAATCGCTCTGACGGTTTCATTAGCTGGCAAAGCGCTTTCAATTCGCTGGGATCTGTAATGCGGATATGTTCAAAGAGACTTCGAGCCCTGGCATATATTTCATCACTCATACCCGGCAAAACTTGATCGATCCTGTCTTCGAGATGGCTGTAAAGTCTGGCCTTCAGATCAGCTGCATAATACTCAGTGCTGTTGTAGGGGTTTTTAGTAAAGATGTCGTCTAGTAAGCTCTGTGCCGAAACTCGGTTTTCGTAAGCCGCTTTGTTAGCTTTTTTGCGGTCATCTTGCACCAAGCGATGTACTGCCATTGCCTTGGAGCTTATTTTTTCTGAGAGAAGGCAGTAGTTATAATTTAAGAGATCTTCGCTAAGCGTAATCGACTGGCTGTTACAGATCTGCCTAATTATCTCTTTTGTGAATCCCTCTATTTCACCCAAACCACAATATTTATTCCTGCCATAGACGTAAAACTGGACGATTTCTCCATTTGTTCCCGTGTAATCATCAGTATTATCTAGCTGAACGGATACATGAAAGTAACGCGAAACGCCTTTGGTTCGATCAAACTCGATCGTTGAAGACTTTTGTAAGGCTTCAGCATACCCGCTGCGATATACACCAATTTTAGCTTTCACTTGATGAGCGCTTGTCAAAGAGTCATTTTTGTAAATGGCGAAGTCGTCACTACTGTCTAATTGGAGCTCAAAATCCGCGTCACCTTGATTGATCATTTTGAGGCAGTGATAGAGCGCAATTTTTCCTTGGTAGACAAACCCGCTCCACGTTGTCACGGCGGTGGCTGGATATTTATTATCTGTATCATTACTCATCTTGCCAGCCTTATCAATCGTATATCTACATTAAGTTTTATGTCAGTATTTTAAATTGTTAGAGCTCGACACAAAAACACCGATACATCTATTGTAACAAAATTCCCACTAGTACAATTACGGTACATTTGTATCGAACGAGTAAAAATGAATCGATAGATATCAACATAATAGATGTATAGTTGCATATTAAATACACTAGATAAGTTAAGTCAAAATAAACGTTTAGATATTTTGTAAACATCCGTTCTAACACAAAAAGTTCATAAATATGTCAATGAAGCCACTCTAGACAAACTAACTACAGGTTCACAAACTCTATTGTTTAAGCCTGTTAATTCTTGACTCTAAACGACGAACTTCCTTTTTTAGTTCATCACATTCGGTTTGGTAAATCGCGATACTTTCCAGCGCCATGTTACGCTGTAACTCCATATCTTTTAATTGTTTACGAAGATTGCGATTATCATCTCTAAATGTTCTTTTATGTTCGAGGGCTAATTTTCCTGACGCTAATCCTTCACGAATATTTTTGTTGTGAGTTTCAATCGCGTCTCTTACATGTATATTCCAAGGACTGTTTAACGCCATATTACTTTTAAGGCCAGCCCCACTCCATATTTCTTTAAATGACCAGGTTTGGGCAGATTTTTCTTTTCGTAGTCGTTCAATCTGCTTCCAAAGTGCTTCGGTGTTTTTTTTCTTAGTATCTTCTCTATTTTGTAGCAGTCCATGTGAACTGCCTCTTGTACGACCTTTATTCATTATGTGCCTCTATTGTGACCAGTTGCTTTAGCAGGCTATCAATCTCCCTTATACGTTCATTTAGATGCGACACTTTTAAGGAGTCATTCTTGAAGAATGCTATAAGCCGTTTGTTCTCACGCATACGCCATTCAAGTGTGCGTCGTTTACCATTTGCAGGAATAATGGAGTTGTTGCAATCCGCTGGTCTGCAAGCAGACTTATCGCCAGCGCATAAAGACTTATTAGGTCTATATATACACAAACCATCATCCGTTTGTTCTATTAATGCTTTATTCGGAAGGCTCTGTAAGAATTTTATTCGGTCATCTTTGTTCATTCCTCTAAACTCTTTCCGTAGTTTATTAACCTCTTCAGAACCACCGCCAATAATAGGTATCTGATTGGTGATTAGCTCCTCATACAGTTCTTCTGAGAGTGCGAACTTTTCTTGTTGCAGCTCTATGAAAAGGTTGGGGTCGCCGTAAACCTTTGTCATTTCAATATCATAATGCTTGAGTTGGTCCTGTAACGCTTTTATCCCTAGTCCTTGTCTTACCATAATACGAGCAAACTTTTTTCTAAATTGATGGCTAGATAAGTGCCATAACTTGCCATTATGGGTTATGTGATGATATTCAACGAATTCCTTGAGTAATTGGTTCATTCTCATCGAAGATATGGGATGAGAAAAGTTGAGCCTATTAGATGCAAAGAGAAATTCATGTCCGTTATCGTACCGGTTTCCAAGACCAGCTTTTATTTTATCTAATACCTCGCTAATAAAAGGTAATGTTTGCCACTTGTATGCAGTTGGAACTGCCTCTAGTTTGGTGCTCTTAGAAATTACGAAGCTGATTACTTGCTCTTCATCATTATAAGTAATCGATTCTGTTACGAAGTTATTTGCGTATTTAATGTTCAAAACTTCATGTATTCTCATTCCTGTAAACATCGCGATAAGAATATACCCAGCGGCTAAAAGCTTACTCTGCATGCTCCTTATATCATGTCCATTCGTTATACCAAATTCCCCATAGGGAAATAGTTCTTGGTAAACAGGTTTGTAATAATTATCACCGTTTTCTTTTTTTATTACTTTGTATTTTCTGATTGTTTTGAATTTTTCTTTCGCTTCTCTTATATCAATAAGCTTTTGGTAACACTCAATCTGATCGATGGCTTTTTCGTAAAGTTGTCTAGCTACGATGTCAGGCATTTCAATGGTTATTTTCTCGAATCTTCCTATTGTTTTAGCTGCGTTCGATCGTGACCATTCGGTTTCAGTTATTCCTTGCAGAAGCGATACTTTCAGCCCATCAATCAGCTTTGGGGATTGTATTTCGATATAGCTAAAACCTTTTATCCTAGCCATTAATGTTCTATTGGTTAATTGTTTTACTGCTATATGAGGCGTATTAATAATATCCTCTCTTAGGTTATTTACGTCTTCTTCAGTAATATCAGCTAGACGCTTTATACTGTACTTGTGCATGAATCTAAGTAGTGTTTTTAACCCGTATCGTTGGCCTTTTACTAAGGTCGATAATTTTGGATTGGTAGGTATCGGATCGATAAGCAGTGAGTAGGTATATGCTTTAGCAATATCTAAATACACTTCGTTGCCGAGACTGCATACAGTAGTTCCATCCTGAAAGGTAAGAAGATTAAAGTTAAAGGTTACATAGGTTGCTCGTAACTCAGGGTTTTCAGTACTAAAATCCCACTTATTATCGCGATAAAATGAGTTTTTAGATATCCGTATATTATCTAGAGTTAATGTTGGTCTTGAAATGAGGGTTAGAATGTTATCCATGTTTACATATCCTTCGCTAAAGACCATTCAGGGAGTGGATTGTTTATTGCTTCGCTTTTAAGCCTCTCAACAATGGATTTGTTGTATTTAGGAAGAATATAAGTCTCCCACATATAGCGCTTCTCTGTAGTCGCTAGATAGTACTCTTTCTCATCAATCTCACCGATTGCG
>Ga0208031_1000148_pt1 | contig 21153 bp, 18 predicted proteins | sample MalvirAntarct_38_FD_184252 | JGI IMG/M metagenome (GOLD analysis project Ga0208031, IMG submission 184252) | Marine viral communities from the Global Malaspina Expedition - Malaspina viral metaG Antarct_38 (SPAdes) (version 2) | ecosystem: Environmental > Aquatic > Marine > Oceanic | place...
CTAGGGACCCTATTAAATACTTTGTAACTATAATATCACTTTTTAACACCCTAGCAAATCTCGACCTCGAGATCCATCTGCTGTGAGAACTTTGTGAGCGTTTGGAAAGAGGACAAACGCTCACAAAGTGTTTTAATTAATTATTTATTCAGTGGGTTTACTTTGTGAGCGTTTTCCCTCTTTCCAAACGCTCACAAAGTTCTCACAGCAGATGGATCTCGAGGTCGAGATTTACTAGAGACTCTATTAAATGTACTCCGCCATGTGGTCCGTCGGATAATGTCCCACCCGCCGCGGATAATATGCGTCGTGTCTGGCAGTGTCCCCCCAGATTTCTTTCATGTTTACTTGAATGGCCTCCCTTTTTAGCGTCTGCTTCTTCTCCGCACTCATGGCCTCATAGACGTCAATGAACCGCTGCTTTGCGTCTTCAAATGCGTCCTCAAACTGCAGTGGTGCGTTGGCAAACCGCAACTGTGCTTCGTCTACCGCCGCGGCCTCGCGTTTGAGGGCAACCGGAAATCGACTTCGACAATTCGGCGGCGGCCTAGGTCCTGCAACAGGCGGCAGCATGTCGAGCTCATGCATTGTATCCGCCATCGGAATTGTGATCTACGCACCCCTTGCGTTAGGGTTGTTGGTACCGCAAAGCTGACACTTAGCGATAATATCTAACTTGTTTGAGGTCACCACTCTAACCAAGCACTTTCGATACGTGGCCGCTGCCAGGTAACCCCCGTTTGAGAATTCCAGAGTTGTTATTGCCACGACGAGAACAAAACCTGTCCGCTTTAAACGACGCCCGAATTGAATCGCGCCTTCCACCTAAAAGTTGCAAGCGTGGTTCATTCACTCGGTAGCTCAGAAGATGTCCAGCGCGCAGTCACGTAGTCGTCGAAGCCACAGCTCCGTCTCTCCTCGCGCGAGTATGCCCCTCCCATACGCCATGTAAATTTGGCGAACGCGGCAGATAGCTCCCAGGTAGCAATTCGCCCGGTTTCTCCAGTCATCGCGGTTGGGTAGTGGGCGCTTTGGGCGCAGTCGCGCAGGTAGTTCGTAAACGATGGACGCAGCGTATAGAATGCCCAGGTCCACCGAAAGCATGATCGTCTGCTCCCTTATCATCTGTTCGCGATTTGCCATGGTGCTAGGGTAGTACTTAGTCACCACTTGCGGCTGGCTACGGATGCGTCGCGCGATGGACTGGTTGCGTTGGACTGCCGCTTGATAGAGACGCGATGGCGTTGTGGCACCGTCACGACCTTGTTGTGACGCGGGCGTCGCTATGTCGAACTTTACTAGTCGCTTAAACTCAGCATTGGTAACTTTGTAGCAGCCGTGGCAGCAAAAGCACATATCGCTGGGGAGAGACGAGACTGGGGGTGGCGAGCGTCCGTCGCGGCAGCACTTCCAGTACTCGGACGTACTGGGCTCTTCTCCTCCCATTTCCGGCTCGGGTGGAGTGAGTAGCCCGGGTCGCACGCACCCAACTCTCTGGCATTGACCAAAGTGCTGCGCGTAAGAGCCGTGTTGTTTGAACGTGTGGTGCATATTGACTATGGACTGCATAAATAGCTTTTCGTTCGAGTCGCTCGCATCGTCCGTATTTGTTGGGCACTTGATGCTTAGTCTGCGGCTCTTGTGTATTCCCTCAATATCCAACACGCGGCTTGGCAAGGCCACCACTTGCTCGCTCCAGGTGTGTGGATCATTCGCCGCGTCTGGAAGCACACCGTCAAGGTACCGAGCGCGGTGCCCCGTACCAAACGCGTAGTCGCAGAACGTGAGTAACAGCTGCGCGTCGGGCTCCTTTCTCCACAGATCGCGCGACTCGCGATTAAGAAGCGGCAGTATTCTCACCAGGTACGCCAGACGCCCACGACCCTCCAGCACCCCCCTTCGCACGCTCTCGGAGAGCAGTTGCACCACCGTGGACACGAGCGGTTCCAGTGCGAGTGTGAACGACATGTCTAATTACCAAGTGTGTGGCGGGACAAGTTGCAAAGTTCGTAGTATTTGTAACTTATAAGACAATGACACACCAATGGCCTCATAGCGAGACCGGCAGTGCTATTGACAAGTTACAGTGCGCTCGTATCATAAGGCGTGGCTCGTGGTGTAAAGCTAAAGGCGATAACGCACTCTACACGCACTCTACACGCACTCTATAACATCGGTATGACTACACATGCACTCTCGCAGCAAGACGTAATACGGTTGATTATGCGGACTATCGACTTTTCTAACGGTGGGTCCGTGTGCGAGGCAGTCGAGAACTGGTGCGCAGTAAACACATTCTTCGGAACTGCGTGCGATGGTGTGTCGTTAGCCATGTGGGACACACTCTCGCTCAGCACATTCGGGGCAAATGCCATGAATATGTTCCCCAACGTCCAAGCAGGGAGGCCAACCTTCCGCGCGCTGTGCCAGCAGGCCTTGCTGTACAGGCGAGGCCAGAATCTCCTTGATCAGAACTTTGTAATAGGTCACCCAACAGCATACTTGTTCGAATTCGACGGCCTTGGGAATGGAGACGATCTAGACGATTTTCACAGTGCACATCTACATAATATCATTCCTTACGAAAATGACTGCAAGGGCTTCGTCATAGCAGCCATTAAGTCGGGTACAAATTTACCCAATCCGCCTCCTGTCGACGCAGACAACGACTCCGGTTTGCCCACGTCTGACTGGCGAGTCTTCAGATCTATGAGGTGCGCTTCACCCGCGCTCCGTGCCGACAGGGACGTAGTATCCGCCGCGGTGAGCATTTATGGAATGGCTCTGCGATTTGGATCAAACTTAATCCGGGCAGACAAGGGCGTAGTGAGCATCGCCGTACGCGAAAACGGAATGGCGCTTCAGTTTGCTTCCGTGCAACTCCAAGGTACAGAAAGCGTCGTGCGCGACGCCGTGAACCAAAACGGCAACTCCCTTCAGTTTGCTTCCACGCAAATGAAAAGTGTAGAAAGCGTCGTGCGAGACGCCGTGAATCAGAATGTGTGGTCTGTTGAGTACGCGGGCATAAATATCAGGCAGAACCCCCAGTTTATGTTGTCCATCATCATGAACTCCGACATCAACTTGCTGAAGCACGCGCTCTTTTTGCGGAGCGATCCCAACTTTATGGCAACCGTTTGCGAAAAAGATATAAATGCTCTCAAGTATGCGGATACCGACCTCCTGGCCGACCCTAACTTCATGCTTCTTAGGGTGGCGGAAGACGCAGAGTGTCTGCAGTACGTAACTGGTTCGGCTTTGCAGGAGGAGACTTTGACGACCATTGCCGTGATAGCAGATGGACTGTGTCTGAGGTTTGCGCCAATTCACTTTCGCGGAATGGAATCAGTCGTTCGACACGCCATGAATCAAAATATTCGGGCGCTTGAGTTTGCGATGGGCGACCTCCGGAGCAAAGTCACATTCATGCACGAAGCCGTAAATATCAACCCTCTGGCTCTGGAGTTTGCACAAGGTGCGGCGAGGCTCGATTATAACATAACCGCCAATTCGGTCACAGTGGACGGTAACGCCCTGAAGTTTGCTGACGATATTTTTAAAGACAACGTGAATATTGTTACACTCGCTATGGGAACTTATTCCACCGCGTGGATACACGCATCTGTTCGCGTAATCAAGATCCTGGTGTCGTGGAATCTCATAGTGGGTCAATAAATCGTACTAAACACACACACACACACACACACACACACAGTACAACTAGTAAAAATCGTCCTCTCTCATTATAATGTCGGAGAGTACCGTCTCTGTGAAAATATTACGCGCCGCCCAAGGGCTGGAACGGAACTTTTGTTTTTCTATATGCCCGTTATGATCCCCACGAATAACGTTAATTCCTTTATTGATGAGACTCGTCTGTGCAAAGTTGAGGCCGGGAGGAAAGTGTGCCGTGTTTGAGCGCAACCGAGGTCCCTGCTTGGATAGACCGTTCATATCGATGTCGTATTGATCGCCGACGATGAATGGAATCATGCGTGGCTCTAGTGCAATGGCCGAGATTACGGGGTCGGAGATCGGCATGCATGGTGAGTGACACACCCACATGACCCACAAATATTGGGGGAAAATATTGGAGGCTGCGACCTTCCATTGATTCAACTTACGAAGAATGACGGGGAACAGGTCGAGTTGCATTTTGATTAGTTGAATGACCAGGGCTTTGAACTTGAGGGGCACTTGTTCGTCGGGTTCGTCTGGACTATACGTGGTTACTCCGTTGGGTTTTACGAAGTGCCATTCCCAGGACTTCAGTGCGTTGGTGCATAGCTTTTCCCCCCAGCATTCGAGTTGAAACACCTCGCTTAGAATTAGAGCCGGGCCTTGCTCGAATAATCCACGATTCATGCGTAAAATATCCACTTTGACCATGACGAGTCGTTGTACAAACGTCCAGTCTTGCAGCCTTACTTGGGTGTTACCCAATTGAGCGTTTTCAGGGTTTGTAAGTAGGCACTGCATTATGTGTCCACGGACCCCAAAGTCCATTGACCACATTTCCAGATCCTCGATCTTGTTAAAGATGCCCTGGATACCGTTCGATAGCTGAACGTAGGTTCCAGACGTAATGGCCCCAACTTCGCTCAGCTCTTCCACTTTCTCCATCACCTCGCGAATAGCCTCCTTGCTCTGCTCCGATGGTTCAATCATGTATTGCGAGTAAGCGTCGCCGACAGTGGTAGTGGTATTCTTAAGCTCACAAGTGCAGAATTCGCGCGTGACACGGTGGGGGTGCACCATTATTGATGAATTAAATCCTACAGCCCTGTCGGACCACTAGGCACGTTGTAGAGTCACCACAATCGGATGTCGTCGAGATTGTACACCTCGGCAACGAAGCTCCGAGGTGGTCTTACAATTTTGCACTTGTGCCCCATTTTACTCATCACAAGTGCAAACGTGCACAGTTGACATTCGACGAACTCGCGCGCGCGCTCGTAACACTAAAACACTAAAACACTAAAACACTCGTTCGCAACAAATGACTGTGAACGTTAGTCAGCGATTTCTCGACGAGAACAGTGTGGAGTTGGCCGATATCCTGTCACCCTACTTGACCGCCAACCAGATCGGCCTCCTCTCAACAGTGTGCCGCGCTTTCGGTACATGGGCCTCTGGGGCTCGTAGGCCAAAGTTGGGACTCGAGTCGCCTTGGGTACCGTATGGCAACTTGGGAAGGGACCCCGTCATGGCGAAGAAGAGAGTAATAAAACTCTTACCTCGCATGTACACAGTGTACGCCAACCCCGAAGGCTACAATATCGACCGTAACGTGCAGGTCGGATCCGCAATAGACCCCGAGAAGACAAGGCTCAATATTGATCTACTCATGCACAGCTCTGGTGAGGTTGTGGAGCATCTCTATAATGAGGTATGGTTCAGTGAGGGGGAAACTGTTGCTCTGGAGGCTCTTGATGAGCCCAAACGTGCAAAGTTTAAGATTAAGGCGTCGCTCTCGTCCTACCACCAGCCGGTCGCGCTGTTCCGCTTACGTTTTACCCTCACAGTCACGAGAACGGGACACGCTGCTACAACAGATTATGTATACGATTCCCCGGCGTTCTTTGTCGTCACAAACGACTCCATACCCAAACCCGGTACCGACGCCGACCTCAAGCGAAGGTCACAAGGCTCCACGCGCGGCCGCTTCGTTTGAAGGACCGTGTGGGTTCAGAGCCCTTGTGGTGTGAGGTAGTCCGGGGCCCGGAAGTTGCGGTATTTTGACTCTTGGAAGAACTGTGTAAGGTGGAGGAATATTTGTGGGCGTGTGCCGTGTTGGTATCATACTACTAATAACAGGGCGTGCCTTTTGGCAACCAATGATGCTCAATTGGATGGCGATGCACAGGTCGTCCTGCTTTCCTGTCCAGTGTTTAGTTCGTGCACGTAAGTAGAGGGGGTGGATTATAACTGTTTGAGTGGCCGAACGTACCATACAGCTTTCCCGTATAGGTGGTCCTAACCTGCCAAGCGCATACAAACACCATGGTAAGTTCTATGGCGCTTTGCCACAAGCCCAACTCCTGCTGAATAAAACGTCTTGTCTAGCTGCAACTGAAGTTGTCGTGCTGCTTCGCTGAAGCTTTCGTGTTCCACTCAGTCCTTTGTGTGAGGATCCAGAACCTCTGTGGTTTTGAAGCGCTGCTTAGATGGTGGCCTTCCACACTTGAGGTTGGAGGACTGCTCCTCTGCCATGTTGCCGTGCTCCCTAATTCTGCCACTATTGCTGACTGGGTTAGCTATGCATGTTTGCGCACCTTTCCAAAGGTCGTCTTCGGTGGTTCGGTAACCACGCAGTAGCTCGAGAGCTCGTCGTTTATACGAAGCTTTGCCTCTGTTATCTTTAGTTCATTGGAGAAGAAGTCGTGCGCAATTGCAATCTTGCCCACAGAGAGCGCCTCTCGAAGCAGCAGGCACATTTGTTGCTGCTCACACGAAAGCAAGCACCGCGCTGTTACAGCCATTGCAACGTTCACGCGGTTCAGTGGCCCATCACACCTTCCGTTCGTTTGTAGTCAACCAGCCGAGCGTGCCCTGTTGGCCTTCGGAGAGGCTCACCCAGTTCTTGATCCCCGCAGCCTCGACGGCGTGCAGCAGGTGCTGGCTCTCAAATGCCAAATTAGACCTGTGTGAGCACGAAACAACCTAACGCACAACTGTATGTGGGGTTGTTACGTGCGTTCAATTCGAACAGCGCACTCAAAAATTAGAACCAGCTTGCAGTGGGCAAAAGCGGACAATTTCCTGACCTTCGCTAAGTGCGCCACAAGTAGCTTGTGTGTCTGGCGCACATCCTTAGTGTGCAGAGCGTCCACGCCCACGATCTGCGCACGCACGGTGATGCTACCACTCAGCACACTTTTGTTCGGCCAACCACTGAGCAGGCGCGAGGGTGGGTGTGATGTGGAGCAGCTCGGAAGCTCGCTGGACCGCGTCCTGTACGGCGTAATGGACTTGTTGGGTCGAGAGACGGGGGAGACCGAGGCGTTTGCTCAGGCCAGGATGGAATGGGGGCATATGTTGACGTCAGACTACAACTTTGCTGGTATCGCCGCGCGCCGCGCCGCGCTTCTGTTCGCGCTGCACACGCTGGAGCCCGTGCGCGTGTACTTTGCTAAGAAAGATCCCGATCTGGTGGCGGACTTGCACAGGCGGGTGCTGCCCGCGACCATCCCGCCTTTCATATGCGGAATGGCACAGAGGCCCGAGGGGCTGGTAGTAATGTGCAGCACTCTCACAAGCATGTGGAAGGAGGATATGGGCAGTGGTAGTGGAAACTGTGGGGCTGGACGCGCGCCTGAAGGAAGCCACTAGCCTCCTGGATTATGGACGCGATCGAGAAGGCGCTCGCGCCGCCACCGGAGGGGTCCACAGCGACGAATACGTGGTTTACGTTTAACGCAGGCTCTCGCACGTTGTATTGAATCCTGTTGGGAACGCGCTTGATCATAGACGCGATTGCCTCGGTACCGAACGCCTTCTCAGAACCGTCCGCGCTAATACCCAGACTCTCGCGCAAACTGAGAACGACACGCTGACCGTTAGAGTGTGTGGTAAATAAGAATTGCGATATGGTATGAATCGTGGCGCCCAAGCGCGACCAAAGGCGTGAGAGGGAGTGGCACGCACAGCATAGCCGGGTCCTCCGCGAGTAGCGCCCGTACGGTCTCAACCTTCTTAGAAGAAAGCCATCGCGGCATAGAAGCCAGCTTGTGTCGGCACTTTTCCGGATGATCGGTCGCCAAACAGTCATCACACACGAGCGTGATTCGAATAGACTCGAAAATGTGATGCCCGTAGTCGTCCGTCATCTCCATCTGTAAACGTTAACCATGGGGTAAGACGACACAGAGTGAAAGCGGTTCGTGTGATCGTAACGAACCATTTTAGAGTAGTCTGCGCAACACAAACGGCACACGGTCAGGTAACGCACTTAAAAGCAATTGTTCGAAGCATGGCGCACGGTTGCCGCTGTCGAGAATAGTGCTGCGCAAGGGAAAGTGCAACTTACAAAACGACGCACGTGTGTGGCTATTCGCAGGGGTCGTACTTACCTGATACAGAGTAGCACGGACTGCTGCATACTGCGCACGGAAAAAATGCACACGGTCAGCGTTTATCATTATTATGCTCGACATGTAGCAGGCATCGGACACTGTCACACCTTAGCAGCGGAACGACGACCTCGCTCACCTACACAGAACGATGAGGGCGGGGGTGAGATGTATACCGATGGAACTGGCAGAGTTCAATGCACACCAGGCCAGGATCGCAGTACGCGGCCTCCTGCCACGGCAAGCGGGGCGGTAGCATAAGTTGCCGGTATAATACGGTCGACTTAAGATCGCGGGACACTGGCGCCGACTCACCTCAAGGATAATCACATCGCCACTTACGCCTTTAAGTGACTGCGGTGCGTTGGGCCATTTGCGCACGCGGGGTGAGTGGCACACTACTAGCTACAAGGCGGTTTCCCTAACGCGTATTTCTATTGGTGGAGAGGGAGAAATGGGGCGACCGCGTCCTTCATTTAAACAATAGGCATCGCCAACTTTAGCGTAGACCTACACTCAAAGTAACTCCACTTGGCACACGAAAGCCTATTACTATCCTAGGACACCCCATACTTGTCCTAATAATGCGTCGTGGGTTTACGGCACACGAGCGCGAGCGCTCAACGGGTAATATTGTTACACGCCGTGCACACACACACACACACACACACACACACACGAACGCTCGCGCACGCTTACACACGTAGTTATGCCATATATTTCCTGTCTTTTTTTTTATTCATCGGTTCCAATTTGTACTGTTCTACGAACGCGTAGGCCATCACCTGATCGTAAAGTGACAAGTCGCTCTTCAGCTGCAGGCAGCCCCCAGAGTTTGGGCCGGGTTGCGTTCGGTACCACGCTCTATTTGTAATATAGTGCCCCACGTGCGTCTGCCAATCTTTAGTAGCATGCAGCATTTGTCCAGTGTACGGTTTATAATCGGCTTCTTTTTCCATTTGATCTTTTAGGATCTTTCTATTTTCTGTGTCGTCCGACATATCTTTAGTTACACGAATCCGCTCCTCTTGGAGCACGTTAATCTCTTTGGTCACCTTGTTAAGAAGTAGTCGGGCTTTTTCGTTTGCCTCTCTTGATGCCTTGAGTGAGGCCCTTGATCTATCGAGAGTCCCTTGATACGCAGATTGCAAGCCTCTCAGACCCCGGTTGCTTCCTAGATCTCTCTTTCCTTGGTCAACCGCGGCCCCTGCAGCATCAAAAGCCGATTTTACCACCTTAAGATTAGCCAGTGAAGCGTTATAAATTGCTTCGCACTCTTCGTACTCTGGAACCAACTTCACCATGCTAGTTGTCACAGCAGCGAGTGTCCCATCGTGAATAGTTGCTTCGTACGTTAGGAAATCGCACAGTATAGATCCTTTTCGGGGGTATGGCTCATTGCCGATTCTGCTAAGCGCATCATCTAGTGGCTTTTTTATTCCGTCGCGTATTTTATTCCAAAGGCCTTTGTTGTTCCCCTTATCGTAATGGCATCGTACCATCCCAAGAAACATAGCCACCGTTGCAACGACTGCACACCCCTGCATCGTCAGTCGATCGTTCGGTGTCATCAGAGTAATAAAACCGGGATCGAAGTCTGTCATGCACAGCTTAAGAGAACTGAAATCTCCTTTCTTTGAATCGGTCCAGCAGTAAAGCAAGTTCTTCGGTTTAATGTCCGCGTGGAAGATCCCACAGTTCACGGCTTTGACAACCAGTTCCACGAATAATTTTCCAAACGTTTCCGAGAACCCATCCTTATCCTGGTATAATTGTATAAGCCCATCTACGTCTCCATCCCACGCGGCGCTCAAGCTCACCACGTCCTTAACGAGTTCATCTGATGCGAAGAGTATGTCCGTATTTTTATTTAGCGATGTGTCTATACTGTAGTAGCTCGCCAGTAGCTGGGGCCCGATTCCACAGTAGCTAGCGTATCCTGTGAAATATATTTCCTTGACGACATCCGATTCGGTTGCGGTGTCTTTATTCTCCCTTAAGACGACACTGCACGTCCTCGTACCCGACTTCTCGTTTGTGACATTACATTTCAGTGTCTTCAGCAATGATACTTCGTTAAATGACCCACTGCCAATGCTGTCTGCCGGATACTTATCGAGAACCCAGCGCCAGTGTTCAATTGTAAATGGATTGTGTCCACTGTCTGCATACTCACCGAGTCTAGTCACCCAGTATCTTCTCATCATGTCCTCTTGGACAGGCGTAAGTACCTCCTCTCGAGCCGCTGTGGTTGTCAGTACGCAATCTTTATCTGATGTCACCGCGTACCCTGCGCGTACCGCGCGCGCGATAGCATAAAGTGGCAGCGAGTTGTTTGCACTCTTGTCATTGTCGAATGTGTCCTTGTAAAAGTCTGCATCTGATATTGAACCCGCGTACTCGGGCATCTTCAACGAGAAGGAGTTTTTCTTGCTTGTATAACTGTCACCATGCAGTCCACGCGGCCGTGCCGTCGTATTCGTGCCGTTAGCTCCATTCGAGCGGTCGTCGATCCTCTCTAGTTCCACACGTTCGAGCCATTTGGGGGCACCTTTGGGGGCATTTTGGATCGCTGCGAGGGGGTTTCGTGAAGTTTCTGGTACAAGCGCAAGAATATCGCTTCGTAAGTCTACTGTGCTGTCAGGGTTGGTGCGGTTGGTGCGGTTGGCGAGAGTTGGCCTGTGTGATCTCGATCTCGATCTCGATACCCCTCTGGAATTATTGTCGAGATCTCTCAGTCCAGAAAGGTTGACCACGCACTCGTCGTCATCACATTTCCGAGTTCCACTGTTCATTACAGAGTCCGCACTACCTTAAGGTGGGCGGTGTCTACCTTATGTCTAAAAAGTTTTAAAATCGTAGCTACACACACTTTACCCTGTGCACACACTAGCTCCTACATTCACTCTTCGTTCACTTTCTTCGTTTGCAGCGCTCATTGATATGCATGCACCGAAACAGTTGGTCCGGTTGGTGCCTGAGCACCCCCCCCTTGAGCGTACGCGAAGTATTGCAGAAGCAGCATTTGAGCTCGTAGTCGTTCTCCGGAACGGCGTCAAGGTTCTCAGCAGTCTCGAGGCCACGCTTGGTGCCAGTCAGTGTGATTGGTCTTACCACCACGACCTGCACGCTGCTCGGGTTCAAGTCTTCTGTCGGTAGTACGTAGCAGCCACCCTTACCACTCTTCCAAATATTCTCAGCCATTACGCCCTGCTGTATCAATTTGTCGAATTCCTTGCGCTCTTTCGCATTGGCGGCATCCGACACCTCTTTCAGTTCGCGCGCCTCGCGCGAGGCCTTGGAGATGGCGAGCATGGTGTCCAACTGCTTTTTCTTTACCATTTCCGTCCTAATACTCTCTTTGTGATGGGCCACCTCCCCCCGCCACTCGTCCATGAAAGTCGACCCGTAGAGTTCGTAGTTACGCGAGGCTAGCATCTCGCGAAGTGTCAGGTGCTTGACGCTGGAAGCGGTGTAGCTGGGAGGTATCTTACAGTTTTGTGTCGTGCTCTTCCGATTGTGCGCGGTCAGTTCACGATCAATCTCAACCTCCCAGGTATCCTCGTCGAGGTCAATGTCTTGTGGGATGGCTTCAGAAGTGACTTCGGAGGTGGTGTAAGAGGGGGCTGCGGACGCGTTGTCAGAGTTGTCGTCGGATCCTGCGACGGAGCCCGTGTCGACTAAATTGTAGTCGTTGAGTGTGCCGTCGTTGCCGTCGTTGCCGTCGTAGCCGTCGTAGCCGTCGTAGCCGTCGGCGACCTGCTCATACACCGTCTCCGCCTCCTCCGCGTGCCGCTCGGCCGCACGCTTGCGCGGCCGCTCTTCGCTCGTGTCTGTTTCTACGCATCGCGTGCGAGAAACTGTGAGTGGAGCCGCTGGTGCCGTGTAGCAGCGGTGCGTCCCGATGCGCTTACTCTGGAACTGGACGAGGAGTTTCGGTTTCTCGATATTCACCACCGACTCAGAGAATCCATTGCCGTCCCACACGCCTGAGCGCTCAAGAAGACTGTTTAGCGTATTCATCTTAGTGGCCCGCTTCTCAGCATCACCAAGCGCGTCCCAGCGCGCGAAGCGCCGCTTGATCGTCTCCGTCGATCTCTGCCCCACTGATCCGATACCGCGCGCCCTGGTCTTCGTGAAGTCCGACTCGTCAGTCACGAGGGCGTTTCCCTTAAAATTCGAGAGGTAAGCGTGCAGTCCCTCTAGTGACACCAAGTCGCACAGTTCGTAGGTGGGCATAGCGTAGCCGTTTGGGCGATCCGAGACCATCTGAAGCGTCATCGCAATGGCCCAGAACACTGGAGAGCCGACGTTTTCATCTTCCACACCTTCCACGTCCGGGTTCTTCGGTGTGGAATCCGAAGATGTATCTTCTGGGGGCGATGGAACGGCGGCGCTCTCGATTGCCCACTGCACACACGCGGCACGCAGCGCGCGACGCGCAGTCATGACCTCGCCCGCTGTGAGCCAGAACCCCCCTGGTATCTCGTCGCGCAGGAATGGGAACCAGACGGCGGTCTGGTTGAGGCGGTTGTTCGCGCGGCGAAGCGCTTCGGTACTTATATCGTTGACAGCGCGCCCGATCTCACTGTGATCAATGTGCACCAGGTGCTTCCGCTCGACGTCCCCATAGAACTCTGTACGCTTCTTGGCGTTGTTGGTGGCCTGGTCGTCCGCGCTGAAGCAGCGGGTCTCCGCTTCATCCGAGGCGAACTGCGAGTGGTGGATTCCGCAACGTTCGCAGACCTGGATCCCATCCGAGCCTACGCAGAGCTTGGAGTTGTGCTGAGGCTCGCAGTAATTGCACAGCCCCGTGCATGTAGGCGCCGCCTTCATCTTACGTTGCTGCGCAGTGAGTATCGGCACCTCCTCGCCAATTTGAAGCGCGTGAGTGGCGAGGCTACGTGTGTCTCGTTGCTTACGACGCGCGCCGGTGAGATTGGCCACGCTGTCGAGGATGTTGCTGAGATTGACGCTCGGCATTGTCCGAAAGTTTGGAAGTTTCGGCAGCTATTTACGTGTTACGAGCGTGCGTATTCGTCTTATCGAAAGCCTGGTGTTTTATTTGTGCAAAACTGTACAGATTCACAACTGGTGCGACAAAGATACAACGACCTCTCCACTTGTGGCGTCTTGGCCACCGCCACAAAAAGCGTTACGAAACCGTCATATCTACCTAATATATACCAGTTAGTGTAAATGACATGATTTGGTCATACTGTGTTAAAGCTATGATCACATACGCATTAAATACGAACGCCACGCGTCTTGCTGCTGTCGGAGCGTTTTGTGTGACGCTAACCCTTCTGGCGTGTTATTTTCCCAAAGAATAAATGCCAATGTACTGTGACATAGACTGTATACTGAATGCATGCATTTCGTCGCGCTCTAAGGGCGTCGGGCGCGTGGCTCTGCTGATTGAAGACTTCCCACGCAGACATCACCAAGTGAACGAATTTGCCAAGCTTCTCTGCTTACTAGCCGAACACGGTGCAAAAGCGACATTCCTAGTGGACTGGTGTAATATCCGCGAGTGTGGTCATGGCGCAGCGGTTTCAGAAATTATGCGATTACTCAAACTCAACGATCACGAGGTAGCCATAAGGTTTAGAATCGACGTGCGCGAATCGTATAATTTACAACAACATGCCGTCGAAGCTTTACACTTCTTCCAGCGCGTGTACGGCATAACGGTCGTCTCTGCAAAAGTGAGTAGCTGTCTGCCACGTCCCAGAGGGGCACTCGAGACACTTGGAGTGACGATAATAGACACTGTCAGATCTCAGCACGTCGTGAAGGACAGCGTAGACGTTCTCACCGATGTAGAGGGGTTCCTGGATGATATGAAGGGGGTAGCGTGCGTGCCCGTATCGGAATTGGCGGATGAGACAAACCAGAGGACCCCCTGACGGTATTGGTGTGAGCGTTTGGGAAATGGACAAGTGCTCACAAAGTCATTTAAGGCGAGGCAGCACTGTGGCGTGTAGATATTGCAAACACGCTTACTGTGAATGTTTTATACTTGTTGGTTAATAAAGAGTGAACGCAAACCGGCAAATGATTTTCCCCTTACACTCCCTTACAAGAATTTACCCCGCACTCAAGACACAAAAACCTTCACCACCTGTGTAATTGCGCCCCGACAGATGGGGCACTTGTCAAGGCCCTTTGGCACGCAGTTGGTGCAGAGACAAAAATGACCGCACGGAATGACGATGTACGTGGCCTCGTTCCAGCAGACGACGCACTCGGCGGCGCTGCGCTCTTCCTCAAGTGGTGGCGCATGGTCCTCCGCCGGATCAAAGGCCAGCTCCCCTGCAACGGCGTCGTAAGTGTTAAACTTCTCGCGGAGGCACGCTTCCTCCGCCGAAAGTTGCAATGCCTGCGCCATCTGGTTGGCAAACTCGAGGTCGCCCGCACAGTCCTCCTCCTCGTGCGGCGCGTATTCGCTCTCGCTCTCCACCTGCTCGGCTATGAAGGTTGCGCTCTCCTGGTCGCGCTCATGCGCTGCCTGCCGCTGGCGCGCCGCGCGGCGTGCCTCGCACTCCACCCTGAGCGCCTCCGCGGCGTCGGCCTCGCTCGCGGCACGCGCGCGCCGGCGCTCCTTCTTGGCCCTCTTGGCACGCGCAGCCTCATCGCGCGCCCTTTGGCGCTGCTCGGCGGCGCGCTCGGCGGCGATCGTCAACGACGACTTGGGCACAGCGCGTCCTTGGAAAAACGTGGCCGGTCGGTGATTGCCATCGATGCCCACGCACACCCCTTGTTGCGGCACGTGGCGCCGGAAGGTCCGGCCGCGCCAGCGCGCCTGCAACTTCTTCGCAGCGGCGCTCTCCGCGTCCCGCTCGGACTTCACCTCCTCAAGAAAGGACCTCGCCAGCGCATATGCCTTGGCCTCAGCATCGCGCTGTGCGCTGATCGTATCCATGGTCTTTCGCGCGCGCTGCCGCGTCTTCTTATTGCGCTTCCGCTGGATCTGCTGGAGCCGCTCCTCCTCCACAACGCGCGCCTGCGCCTCCTTTACCTTCGCTTCGCTCTCCTTCCACTTCACGTGCAATGACTGCGCCTTTTCGCACAACCTCTCCGCGTCCGCCTCCACCACCGATTTGGCGCGTTGCGCCACCAGGTATTCGTCCTCTACTGGCTCCGATGCCGGTGCTGGTACCGCCACGTGCATCGCAGTGAAGGCCCTAATACTCTGCATCGCTGCTTCCTCCGCCTTCGCCACATCAATACTGTGGTCACTTGTCAACGCGGCGAATGGTGCAGTGATCTGCCGTACCTGCTCCGGCGTGTGCCCGTGCGAAACTAACTGCGTCTCAAACGAGCGCAAAGCCTCTAGCTCTGGGTCTGAAGACAGAGCTTCGCCCGTGGTGTTGGCTACCTGCTGTTGCTCGCGCGCACGCTGCAGAAACAGCAGCGTGTGCTCCTTGATCGCAATCCGTCCATCCTCTGGCGTGTACCCTGCCGCAAGCAACACCTGACCAAAGCTACGGATAGTCTCTTGCTCTATCCGTCCGAGCACGGCTGATTCCTCAGGATGCCACCACTCAGGCCCCGGTGAGCCCCCATTGGGCTCGTCCTGGTTCACGTCAATCAGCGTGCCCATGACTCTTCTTGCGTCTTGTGGAAGCCACCCGTTTCACAAGTTGCAGAGTACTAAATCGAGTGTATCTTGAATTGATTCGGAGCTTGTAACTTCTGGAGGTCAGTGCTATTGACGAAACTTGGTTCTCGCCATTACGTGCGTCGACTACGGACCTGGCGCCGCACACGTCGCTCGAGGGCGAGTTACGAGTCGCTAACTTTTTTCTCAATGCATGCCAAAAGGTACACTTCCGCCTCGAGCACTGGGAGCTGTCGCCAACGTGCCGACGAAGGCATGTCATAAGTAAGTCTACAAACCGAGCACCCTGGCCGAGTTCTGAGGGTGCTCGGTTTGTGTCGGAGCGGTTCTTATTTATGAGGTTTTTTATGTCATCCGCTGGTATTTGATTTCTTACACCCCCCCTACGAACAACACACACACACTCCGCCAGCTACTGGTCCTCGTCCGAGGGCGGCAGGAGGTCGTCCTCGTCGTCGCTCATCGCCTCCGCCTCCACCACCACACGGGTGCCGCCTTGTGCGCGCATGCGCTCGACGTAGGCCTTCAGGCGACCAATCTCAAGCTCCAGTTCCGGCAAGGTCTCTTTGGTGAAGTGGCAGTTGGCGCACGCGAGTTGGCAGCAGTCGCGGACCTCGGGCCACGCCATGCGCCTAAAGGTTTTGAGGCAGATGTCCGAGTTCTGCAATGCCGAAATTGTGTACTTTTTGAAGCGCCGAGGGGTGAACCGGTCCATCATCGCGCGATTGTGCGCCCACTGGAAGGCGCGCTCCTCGCCCGGCTTGACTTTGCGCTTGCAGTGGCAACACTCGCCCCGTGCGTGCTTCCACTTGTTGTTGCGTTTGCAATTCTCTTCTTTGTACTGGCGCTTTCTCTTGGCACTCGTCTTCGGCTCCATCGTGGTCGAGTCGGCGCCGCGTGCTCCATTGTGCGTGTCTTGGAGCGAGTGGCAGAAGCTGCAGAGCGGGATCGTGAACTCGGTGTAGTTTGCCCACATGGCATCGGCGCCGCCCTTGCCAACCCACTTTGAGGCATCCAGCAAGGTTGCGATCTTGCCCAACCGGTCGACGTGCTCGCACTGCATGGCACGACCGTTGTACCCACAGCGTTGGCACCCCTTTTTCTGCAAGTCCTTCCGGATGACTTCGGCCATGGCTTCACACGCGGCACGCTCCGCATCGGGGCCCTCGTGGTTGGACTTGTCGTCCCTCGCGCGGCAGTCAAAGCACGTGTCCGTCCGCGTCTCCCCCAGCGTGGTCAGGGCGTCGGCACGCTCCTCGGCCGTGGCGCCCGGATCGCCGACCACGGCCTCCGCAATCACAAACCGCTCAAACTGGTCGCGCGTGGCCCTCGGATTGGGCGCAAACAGTGGAAGCGGTGCATTGGTCTTGCGGCAAGTAGCCTTTGTGCACCAAGGGACCACGAGCGTGGTAGTGCCCGTTGCGTCGTCGCGATGCGTCGCAATCGTGGCCTTGGTACCGGGCGTGTCGACCACGCCGCGTCGTTTGGCGCACGCCTCCACAAACGCCGCGTCCACTGTGCCGAGCCTGAACACCGACGATGCTGGGTTGATGGCGACCCTCTTACCACCAACGATCTTCTCCACTGTCCACCCTGGTCGTCGACTATCCCACGATACGTGCACCACGTTGCACTTGTAGCCCGACTTGCCACCCTTCTGCATCTTGTCCACCGCCCAGTGCTGTGGCGTGAGGGTGCCGTCCGAGTGCCGCTGAGTGAGCCGGATGCCGTCCGTTGTCACCAACGCCTGCGTCTCGTCCTCGCAGGGGGCACCGGTCGCCGGCACGGTGGCCTCGCTGCTGGACGCCGACGAGGCGGGGCGGGGCGGGCGTTTCGGGGACGCGTCGGTGCGGCCCTGACAGCGCTCTGCCCACGCACTGTGGTCAAACTCGCCCTCGTCGTCCGAGGGAAGCATCGGGTCCATCGCCACGATGCGCACCCAAGGCGACCGCACAAGTTGCAAGTTTTCAAAAGGGGAGTGCCTACCCGGCGCTTACGATATTGGGCCGCAGTTGTTGCTGAATGCGCTCATGGGACACATCGGCGAGCCGGTCGGCATGCTGTGACGTGTCGTGTAAAAATTATAATAAAAAAAACCTCATAAATAAGAACCGCGCCGACACAAACCGAGCACCCTCAGAACCCGGTCAGGGTGCTCGGTTTGTAGACTTACTTATGACATGCCTTCGTGGGGCGATGTCATCTAGTTATAGCAGAAGCTCCATTTGTCGCAAGTTTGTACAGAAGTAAGGGTCGGCGCGGATTCTTCTAGGGTCCCTAGCAAATCTCGAGCTCGAGATCCATCTGCTGTGAGAACTTTGTGAGCGTTTGGAAAAGGGGTAAGCGCTCACAAAGTGTTTTAATTAATTATTTATTCAGTGGATTCGCGGAGCTTAGTCTACGACTAAGGCGTCCAATTTATGCGCATTTGGGTGGGGTGGAACGATGCCGTGCGCCGAAAGCCCCCTCGTGTTAAATTGCTCGCGTCCTCGCAGCTTCAGGTTGCTCTTGGCAGTAGTCCAGAGCTCCATCTTGCGAGCGCAACGTTCCATTGCGTCTTCCGGGTCCATAGAAGTAACAGACTCGTCTGGCGGTTGTTCGGTTCGCTCGTTCACGATTATGTGATGGCCCAGCCTCCTCGTTTGCATAATGTACTGCTTGTGCTCGGGGTCAAGGCCGCGGTCGTTCCACACCATGTAGGTTGCAGGAGTCCGCGTCTGCTCTTGCCACAGCTGCGGGGTAAACGTGCACATGTCGCTGCTCTCCGGAACGCCTCCCAAATGCAATATGTGGAGGCTCGAGTAGATTGTCCACGCGTCCCGCTGGTCCGCCAGACTTAGCACTCGATTCATCAAGCTCGCCCTAATATTGCATTGGTTACAATCTGCAAATTATTCATTTATCAGTAAACGTTTTAAGTATCAAGTGATACAACAAAACAGGCAGTTCACTAACGCGTTTGAACCACGGGGATCTGCAATGTCTGCAGACACGCAGTCCAGACACCGTGGATGTTTGCAGGATGTACACTTGCCTAGCTTCCCTGCAAATGCGACGCTTTGCACGACGTTCACTTTATTTTCGCAGTGCGCACACGTCACGCTGCTTGTGGGGCCCACGAGGTACGTGGTAATCTCAAAGAGATCGCCCATACCCACGACCGCCCCCTGTTGAATGATGTCGCTGAGAATGGCGGAAGCCGACTGCACAGCATCGCCACAGAGTTTATCACTTGCAATCACGCGCTGTATGTCGTCCTTGCACCCCTCCTTGAACATCGATCGCACAGCTTCGGTCGCGCAGTTGACCTGAATGCACCCACGAAGCTTGCCACGGTCTGCAAGGAGCGCTTCGGGTCGCTTCTTCTTCTTTGAGCTGCGCGTCGCGGCCGCCAACGATTGCGTAGGTGGAGCGGGAACGGCCGTAGGATCTAGCTCCTCCGGACGCACGGAGACGGAAGCCTGAGCGGTCGGGTGTAATACGACGCCATTGTACTTTCCCGTCGTAAGCCACCTATCGACATCGACCAACACTCCCGCGAGTGCCAGCTGCCGCTTCCCCTTTGTGCTTGTTCGCAGGATAGGCCACCGCGACACCGTGTTGCCTAGACCGTGGGAATACGCAGATTGCGTCCTTGACACCATTACGGGATCCACGAGTTGGGACGCGAGGCCAAAGTCAGTATACAGGTCGGCCGATTCGCCTCCACAGTTCGGATAAAGTCCAAAGAGGTCGACGCACACTGCCGTTCCAGTACACAATAAGTACTGCAAGCTGTCGCTCATTGCGTTATCAACGCGTTGCGGGTCGACTCCACCCATCTTACCGTTCAATTGACCAGACTGCATCTTGAGGATGTAGTTCTTAATCTCGGACAGCGTGTAGTTGATGACGACGTCGAAGCTATGAACCTGCTCGCCGTGCACGCTGCCGCTTCCTCTGTCGAGAGAGAGAATGCTTGGCATGATGGATTCGATGAACAGTGCAGCCTCCTTGGTTGCGAAAGCGTCGTCTCCGCAGGCGGTTGCCAAACCCCAACGATCAGGGTTACACGCGATGCAGATTGCAATCGTTACCATAAGAGGCATTCCACTCGGTTTGTGCATGTCGTCCGGCATCGATCCCGCGTAAAATGGGTCAGCGCGCTGATCCAGGTACCCCACAAAGCTCATCTGCTCGCACACGTCCTCGGCCGTGCAGACCAACCTGAGGTATTCGGAGGAGTTAGTTGCCCTCTCGTAGCTGTCATAGAGTAATTTGAAGGCAACTCCGTTCGCTTTGCACGCGACGTCCCACTCAGGCTCCGTGTAGTTCTGGTTGCAGTCTCTCGGAGCTGCCACGTCTGGAAACTGCAAACCAGCCAATGATGCGGCAATGACATAGTGTGGGTACATGGCTGCCTCTCTTCTGATCAGTGTGGCTTCCCCATCGCGATAGGAGATTGTGGCAATGGACTGAAGTACGGACTGTGTGTTGCAACGCTTCGTCGTGTAGAATGCAGAAGTTTCCGTGGCGCGGTTCTCAAAGAGATTTATACCGTGAACCGACACCCCCATTGGACCAGAGGTGGCCTTGCCGCGGTCGCACTGTCTGTTGTCGGCTACGAGGAACCTCAACACATCTACTGGAAGAAGCCACAGCTTGACGTTTGTAACCTGAGACTCCTTACTTGTCGCGGTCTGACGCACAAGCACTGAGATCTGCCGCACCTCTCCACGCCGTAGTGGCTTACCTACTCGACCTTTTGGTGAGATTCGCATATACCACACCTCTGGATGATCCTTGAAGCTTAGAGGGTACCGCCCCCAGTAGCCACCGTGCGACTGGCTTTGGTTGAGTGGGCCAGCCGTGACTACACCTGACAGATCGCGTGCAGACATTGCTTTCCCAATAACCAACTCGTACACATCCGCAATATTTCTCGCCTCCAATGTATTCACATCGTCGAGGGTGTCGTAGCCAATTACCATTTGCCGACCGTGCCTTCGCGCTTTTAACAACAGTAACACAAGTTGCAAATTCTAGATATAGATAGGATATATTCACATACATCGGCGGCGAGGAAGGCGCGTGGGGATGCGTTACGGAGTTGGAGAGCGGTTGTTGTTAGACAGAGTAAGATGTGGTAGAGGTGTTGTTTTGATAAACAAGCATCGCGGAGTTGATACTAGTGTCTGCAATGTTAGGAATTGCATGTCTTGTGGTAGAAGAGAATCAATACCTCGTGAAAAAGTGTGTACCCGAGGTGTCGACAGAGACGCTACAGGAAGCGCTGGATTCGGTGGCTATCCACTCAAACTGTGCGGGTGTAACTCTAGAGAATGGTTTGTACAGCGGACGCGAAACTCTCGAGCTCCGACCTTCACCTAACGGTAAGAACGAGACAAGCTACTATATTGCATGCGACCCCCCACCGCCTTCCTCGCCACCCCTTCTCGCTAATTGGTGGGATATTTC
>Ga0208031_1000153_pt1 | contig 20564 bp, 28 predicted proteins | sample MalvirAntarct_38_FD_184252 | JGI IMG/M metagenome (GOLD analysis project Ga0208031, IMG submission 184252) | Marine viral communities from the Global Malaspina Expedition - Malaspina viral metaG Antarct_38 (SPAdes) (version 2) | ecosystem: Environmental > Aquatic > Marine > Oceanic | place...
TACTAGTACTGATACTAGTACTGATACTGGTACTGATACTGGTACTGATACTGGTACTGGTACTGATACTGGCACTGATACTGGCACAGGTACTGGTACTGGCACAGGTACTGGTACAGGTACTGGCACAGGTACTGGTACTGGCACAGGTATGGGCATGGGACAATCAGCCACAAGAACAACTGACTCTTTATTTGGCGACCTGTTAGGCATAAACACTCAAATAGGTAGCACTCAAAAGATGTTAAACTTTAACCCTATGATGCCACAACAAACAAATGTTGTACAGCCTATTGATCTTTCATCTCTCTTTAAACAACAAACAAATAATAGAAGACAAGGCATGTTAACAAGCGCTCAACCAAAAACAAGAAGGTTCCCCTACTAATGACATACTTACAGCTTGTAAATAGCGTACTGCGGAGGCTTAGGGAAGACGAAGTTTCTAGCGTTTCTCAAAACAGCTACTCTCGCTTAATTGGCGAGTTTGTTAATGATGCTAAACGATCAGTAGAAGATTCTTATGATTGGACAGGCTTACGTAATACATTAACTGTGTCAACAACTGACGCAGCTTTTAATTACACGCTAACAGGTTCTCAAAACAGAATGAAAGTTTTAGATGTCCTTAACGATACGTCTAACTTTTTTATGCACTACAAGACTTCTCATTGGATGAATAATGCTTTCTTAATTGATGATGCCCCTACAGGCACACCTCAGTTTTATAGCTTTAACGGTGTAGACGCTAACGGTGATAACGGTGTTGATTTGTACCCTAAGCCTGATAAAGCTTATCAAGTACGCTTTAACGTAGTTTTACGTACAGGAGACTTTACGGAAGACACAGAAAAGTTAAATGCTCCTTCCTCTCCTGTAATACAACTTGCAACAGCATTAGGTGCTAGAGAGCGAGGAGAGACAGGTGGTACTAGTGCAGCAGAATTGTTTGGTCTTGCTGATAGAACACTAGCAGATGCTATTGCATTTGATGCTGCTCAACACCCTGAAGAAACTATCTGGTACTCTTAAATGGCACAACAATTACAAAACATTACAGTAGCAGCACCTGCTTTCTTTGGTCTTAACACACAGGACTCTCCTATTGGTGTTGATCCTTCGTTTGCTTCTGTTGCTGATAACTGTGTTATTGATAAGCTAGGACGCATAGGTGCGCGTAAGGGATACGTAGCTGTCTCAGGTAATGGCTCTTCGGTGTTAGGAAGCAGTCGCGGCATTGAGACAGTCTTTGAGTTTGTGGACACTAGCGGAACTAAGGTTGTCATATCCGCAGGTAACAATAAGATATTTAAAGGCACTACTACTCTTGTTGATATTACACCTAGCGGGTATTCCCCGTCAGCTAATAACTGGAAGTGTATTTCTTTTAACAACCATTTGTATATGGTACAGTTAGGACATGTTCCGTTAATAGCTACAGACGAAAGCGGTTCTTTTGTTCTTGCAGCTATTACTTCTCATTCACATGCCACAGGTACAATGCCTCTAGCTAATGAAGCTTTAGCTGCTTTTGGTAAGGTATGGGTAGCGGACATTGCAGGAGACAAGCATACAGTCTTCTTTAGTGATACACTCAATGGTCATGCTTGGACAGGTGGTGCTTCAGGAAGTCTTAATCTAACAACTGTTTGGCCTACTGGTCACGATGAAGTAGTTGCATTGGCGGCCCACAACAACTTCTTAGTAATCTTTGGCAAGAAGTCTATACTTGTGTATTCAGGTGCTTCTTCCCCTGCTTCCATGACCCTAACTGATACAATAGAAGGTGTGGGCTGCATAGCCCGTGACTCAGTACAGCACACAGGAACTGATATTTTATTCTTATCTGACTCAGGTGTGCGTAGCTTTGGTAGGACTATACAAGAAAAGTCTATGCCCATGCGTGACATTAGTAAAAATGTTCGTACTGATTTAATGCATTTAGTACCTTTACAAAACAATGCTATTAAGTCTCTATACAGCGCAGATGAAGCAATGTATCTTTTAACACTACCGGATAGTAACTTAGTGTTTTGTTTTGACATGCGGTCTCCTTTGGAAGATGGGTCACAACGAGTAACAACGTGGTCTAGTCTTTTGCCTTTGTCTATGGAAGTGCTTGAGGATGGTTCAATATACTTTGGTCTTGTTTCAGGGATAGTCAAGTATAATGGTTATTTAGACGGAACAAATAAGTATCAGATGCGTTACTTTAGTAATCCAATGGACTTTGGTAACTCTTCTAACTTAAAGTTTTTAAAGAAGTTTAACATTACTGTTATTGGTGGTCAGAATACTAACTCTACTTTAAACTGGGGTTATGATTACTCTAGCAACTTCACTAAGCAAGTTTTTACTTTATTAGGTTCTGTTAATGCTGCGGAGTACGGTGTTTCGGAATACAACACTACAGCAGAATATACAGCCTCTGCTATTATTAATACTCCAAGAGTAAATACTAGTGGTAGTGGTGAAGTAGTTACCATTGGTATTGAATCTGAACTTAATGGTTCAGCCTTTTCTATTCAAAAAATTGACATACACGCTCTACTAGGGAGACTCATTTAATGTCCAACTATACAAAGACTACTAACTTTGCGACTAAAGACTCTCTCAGTTCGGGTAATGCGAACAAGATTGTTAAAGGTGCTGAAATTGACACAGAATTTAATAACATTGCCATAGCTAGTGCTACTAAAGCCAACATAGCTGAACCAACATTTACAGGAACAGTCACAGCCCCTACAGTAACTGTTACAGGCACATTAACGGCTAATACAATTACTGGAGGAGCATACTAATGGGGTTCTTTGACAAATATAATATTTCAGATTTATTAGGGGCAGGGGCTTCTTACTACTTAGGGTCAGAAAACATTGACGCTGCAAAACTGTTAGGAACAGAAACCCAAGAAGGTGCAGCAGCTTTGGCTACCGCTGCTCAAGAAGGTTCTCAGTTTAAGCCCTACACTGTGACTAGCGGTTTAGCTAATGTAGGTACTACTGCTGAAGGTGGCTTTGATATTAATCTAAGCCCAGAGCAGCAAGCGTTGCAAAGCGGTCTACTAGGAGGCGCACAGGGGTTATCTGGAAACCTAGGCGGTCAATATAATCCGTTAGTAGGACAGATAGGGCAACAAGCCTATGGTCAAGTAGGTCAGCAGTTAGGACAAGCAACTAGCTATGATCCTTCTTTAGCAGCCCAACGTGGTGCTATTGGTGGTATATTTGGTCAGCAGCTAGGACAGTACGGACAACCTACTGGGATGGAAGGACTTACTCAAGCAGGGCTTGGGGGTGCAATGGCTCAGTTTGGTGCTGCCGGACAACCTGCTGATGTTCAAGCTTTGCGTCAACAATACGGTAATCTTGCTTTACAAGCAGGTCAAGGACTCTTATCCTCACCTGAGCAACGACAGTCTGACATATATGAGTCTATAAGAGCCACACAGCGTCCTGAAGAAGAAAGAGCATCAATAAGGCTACAGGAGCAACTCTTAGGCCAAGGACGCGCAGGGATAAGCACAGACGCTTATGGAGGCACTCCTGAGCAACTAGCTATGGCTAAGGCACAAGCAGAAGCAGGTAACTCTGCGGCACTTATGGCTCGTCAACAGGCTATGTCCGAACAACAGCAAGCAATGGCTAATGCTCAAAGCTTGACAGGATTAACCTCTGGACTTGCAGGACTAGGGTCAGACCTAGAGACTGCCGGTATCAGTCGTGGGTCTTCACTAGCTAACGTAGGACTAGCAGGTCAGTCAGCCGGACAGCAGATGTCACAACAGCAGCTAAACAACTTAATGAGCTTACAAGGTGCAGATCAGAATGCTGCTTTACAACAACAAGCATTACAATCAGGAAGCTTTAATTTAGGTTCTGGCTTGTTTGGTTTAGGTAATCAAGCGGCTCAGTTACCTGCACAGCTACAGGGACAAGACTTAACCAACGTAGTTAACATGATGAATGCCGGTTACATGCCTCAACAGCAAGCTTTGTCTATGTTGTCGGGTAGTAAAATACCTGCCGGATTTGCAGACATTGGTCGTAGAACTGGTGTTGAACTTGGTTCACAGCTTAATGTAGCAGGACTAGAAGGACGCTTAAGTGCTGAAGACTTAGCTAACAGATTACAACTACAGCAAGGTGAAAGTGCTATTAATGCTCTATTAGGGGCTTCTGGTAGTGAAGATAGTGACAGTTGGATTGATAAATTTTTAGCTTCATTTTAAGGACTAATAGAATGGCAAATAGAGACATAGCAGGATTACTTACAGGTATTAGCTCTGCACAAAAACCCAACCCAAACATGAGTTCAGATCAATGGCGTATGGCTTTTGGCGCACGGCAAGGGCAAAACTTGCAATCTGCGTTTGGTAGAACTACTCCTGAACAAGAAATGGCTAATTTAGACTTAGGTACTGTTACAGGTTTAAAAAAACTAGCTAAACTACAACAGCTTCGTAATGATCCAGTAGCGGCAGCTAAAAGTATTGCTCAAGCACAACAACTAGAACAAGCAGGTAAGCAACGAGAGCAGTTAATTGCACAGGCAACTAAACTTAAACTACCTGAAACAGCAGAGATGTTGAGGGGAGGTGGTGATATAGAAATAGCTACTAAACAAGTCTTAGAAGCTGAAGAACGTTCTATTATTAGTAAGCAAGGTAGAAAAGGTAAAATAGCAGTTGCTCAGTCTAAGGGCGCAGGACAGCCTATTTATGATGCAATTAAAAAGGGTGATTATGATGACATTTCAGATACTCTATTCCTGGAGCAGATGAAAGGTGAGAAAGCTAGCCTTAAGGTTTTCCAACAGACTATAAAAGGAAAAACTATATCTAAGCCTTTTCGTATTAATGAAGCAGGTAAAGTTTGGGACTCGACTGTTAGTAAGTGGGTCAACCCTTCTGAGTTAGGTCTAACACAAGCTCCTCAAGTTACTAAACAGTTATCAGAATCTAATGCTTATGCTAAAGCTTTAACTGAAGGTGCTGCTAACAACTTTTTAGAGCTTAATGAAAAAGCTCGTTCCGCAGAAGAAATACTAAGAACTAATAAAGAGTCTATAGCTTTGTTAGATAGAGACGGAGGCATTAAGACAGGCTTTGGTGCTGAGTTTTTTCTTAACGTAGCTCGCGTAGCTAAAGAGGTAGGAATGGTTCCTAAAGATATGGATAATGTTGCAGCTACTGAACAATATTTAATACTTAGAGCAGAACAGTTAATGAAAATTATGCCAGCTTTTGGAGCAGGTTCTGGACTTTCGGACTCAGATAGAGAGGTAGCTTCTAAGATTGCTTTAAGAGACATAAGCATGGACGAAACAGCTTTACGTACTTTGCTTAGATTAGAAGAAAAATATGCACGTGATTTAATAACAAAAAGTAACACAGCACTTGAAAGGTCTGTTGCAATAGGTAAAGGAGGGTTATCTCCAGAATTAGCTGAAAGTTATTATATTCCATTACCTGAGAGGGAAGGATACTCTACTCCTCCAAACGCTGCAAAATATCTGCCTCAATAGGGAATAAACATGGATTATACAAAAGAACAACTAACTGCTGCTTTAGCTCAAGCAGATGCAGCGCAAGACATGGCCGCTGTTAATGAGCTTGTGGGTATGTTAGATACTTTAGAAGCCTCTGCTCCAGTAGAAGGGTACGACCCCGCTGCTTTTACTTCCGGTGAAAACTATAATAAAACTTTTGGAGCTATGGGTGAGACTATTTCTGATGTACCTGTGTTTGCAAAAGAACTAGGTCAAGAGTTTGATGATCCCGCTAATCCTGAGAAAGTCTTTGCTTTTGGTGCTTCTAAGCGTGGTTTATTAGGTACAGGCTTAGACCTACTAGGACAAGGCGTTAAACTTTCAGCTATGCAGTATAGCGACATGATACCTGATACTGTTGAAAAGAAAATAGTTGATAGTCTGTCTGAAACAGCGAGGGTTGTTGCAGAAAACCCTTTAATAAGTGCAGGGCTAGAGGCAGTTAAGTCGGGCTTTACTTCTTACATGGAATGGAAAGATGCCAACCCTCGTTCCGGTAGAGCAATGGAAGGTGTGTTTAACACTGCTGAGTTGTTTGCTCCACCATTAAAAAGAAAACCTGTTAGGGATACGTCACTTATACGGACGGTTGCTGACGAACAGTACGCAAGAGCAATACATTTAGAATCAGGAAAAAGAAGAGATTACTTAAATACAGTTATTGAACCTATTCAAACACCTGCTAATGATCTCAAAAGAGCAGGACGAATGACTCAGGATGAGAAGGGTCGAAACTCTTATGTTCCTACAGAAACTGAAACTGAGATGGTTAACGTACTGCAAGGTATTGAGGATATAAACTCTGACAAGTCGTTTGTCGCAATAAGAGAAACTTTAGAAAAAGAAGTAAACAAAACACACAACAGTTTAAACAAGCTATTGGGTAAATCTAAGTTTAAATTTAATAAAGCAGAGTTAAATTCAGAATTAAAAAAACGTGTTGAGTTAGACTTAAAAGACAACCCTGTTCTTGTTGGAGATGCAGGTAAAGTTGCTGAAAGAATATATAATAAAGCGTTAGATTTATTAAAAAAGTCTGATGGTTCTCCGTCTAGTGTTATGGACGTTAGGCGACAACTAGATGATTGGGTAAAGTCCAACGGTAAGTCATCGTTTGACGGAAATGAGAATGCTTATACCGTAGCTCAACGATCTATTAGAGACTTCCTTAATGAGAAAGTAGCGGAAGCTGTACCCAACACTAAAGTTTTAGAGAAGCTACGCAGACAACACTTACTTTTAAGAACTAAAGACCGTGTGTTGCCTAAAGCAGCCCAAGAAGCTGACACTAAAATAGGCCGTACTGCACAGAACGTGGGGAAAACTCTTGATGTGTCATTACCTAAAACTCCGTTAGGTAAAATAGCTAACGTAAGTATAGCTGCTTCTGTGTTAGGCGGTGCTGCTTTTGTTGGTGCTTTACCTGCCTTAACAGGACTTGCGGCTACAGGAACTATAGGTTATGCAGTGTATCGTGGTAGCGTTAGTCCTGCCTTACGTAGAAGCCTCTCAGCGGCCTTAAGACAGGTAGATGATGTCTTAGCTAAGAAAAGCCTTGGAAATGACATGCGTAAAGCTTTGCAAACTGATCGTGCTATGCTAGTAGAGGTGATGAAACTGCCCACGGCTCCTGAAGGTGCTGATGATGAGGGTACTATAGATGAGTGATGCTTTAGATAAAGATGAGTTACCTTCTTGGTGGGCAATGCCTACACCTATGGGTCAGGTAGGGTTAAATACAACTCCTGAACAAAAAAGAAAACTGGGTTTACAGTCCCTTAATACAGGTGCTGATTTTACTCCTGTTGTTGGTGAAATTAAATCAATTAAAGAAGGTGTTGAAGACTTTAGTAAAGGTAATATAGGAATGGGTATGCTAGGGTTAGCAGGTGGTCTACCCTTAGCATTAGGTTATGGCCCTAGAGTTGCTAAAAGTATGATTAAAAGCGGTAAAAATTTAATAAATGACACAGCTTTTAATATGCCTACAAATGTTAGGGGAGGTGTTGTTGGTGATGTTTTAGATAAAATGCCGCGAGTTCAAAAAGCTATGGGAATAGCGACAGATAAGCAAATACCAACAGCTAGTGGTAAAGTGAAAGGCGCAGGTCTTCCTTATTACACTAAAGGTCTTACTGGTTTATCTGTAGGAGGTGAAGCGTCTACATCTTTGTTTAACACTGTTAAAAGCAAACTAAATCCAAAAGATGCTGCTTTTGAAAGAGTAACTGGCTTTCCTAAACAAAAAGCTATGGAGATTATGGAGGGTGCTGAAGGAGCTACTGAGACAGCAGAGTTAATGGGTAGACAAATGCGTAAAGATACGTCTTTGCTTAGTCCTATTTCTAAAAAAACATACTTAGCTGAAGGTATAGATGCGAATAGCACAGGTGATATAGCAGAAGCAGTAGGTAATAGGTTTGTCAGGGCTAATACTCCTAACCCTGTACCTGATAAAGTATCTGAGCGTTTTGCTAGGCACATACAAGCACAGGTGGGGAGTAAAGGAACAGTAAGCATTAAAAACCCTGCGCGTGTTGGGAGCCAAGAAGCCTCTGGACAAGCATCAGTAGCTGCTAATGTTATTAAAAGTTTACAGGGTAATGCCCGAAAAATGTATTTAAACGCTGTTAAAACAGAATCTTTAACTCCTGAACAAACAGTAGAATTTTTACAGGTTTCTGGCGCAATTGATGTAGCTACTTTTAGAAAATACTTTAAAAAAGATTTTGAAGCACCTACACAAGCCATTGGTATTTTACTAAGGGCTAGACACAAAGAATCAATAGGTAAAGTTTTAGGTGCGTCTGAGAAAAAAGCTCTTGCTGCTTTTAATAAAATACCATTAAAAAAATCTACAGGTATGAGAGTAGCTGCAGTAAAAGATGACGCAGGTAATATACTCAGTAACGACAAAATAGCTGATATTAAAAAAGTACCTAAAGACAGTTTTCTTACAACGCAACAAGCTTATAGGTCTTCACAAAAAGAATTAGGAGGTGCTAATGCTTTTATATCTGTTGACCCTGTAAAACAAAGAGCTTACGTAGGTATTTCAGATAAACACGATATTGGAGGACTGAACCCTTTAGGTGGTGATAACATAATAACTGCCCAACCCATAGTGTCTATAGATTATGTTAAAGGAACTTATGGTAAAGGAGCAGGACTTGCTGACTCTACAAGATATAAAGGTAACACAACTGCTATCAACGAAGCAAATAAAAATGTTGAAGGTATCTTAAATGTAAACAAACGACCTTCAGAGACAGGAAGACAGTTTGTTAGGAGAGGGATAAACGAGGCTGACATAAGAGTAACTTTAGATGACCAAAGAAAAGTAGCAGGTCGTGCGGCTAAATTAGGGGGAGCAGGTATGCTAACTGGAGCCGGAATAGCGGCTGCTACTTCTAAAGACGAAGAATAAAAAAAGCCCCTTAGGTCTCCCTAGGGGGCTTTTGTATACTACAGTATACATTGTAAACTATAAGAAACAAATACGCTACACTATTTCACATGCACCACCCACACAGGCTAACTCTTGACTGCCTGTTGTATTATCCTCTTGTTCAAAGTGAACAAGGTCATTCCAATCTACACCTTTTGGCATCTCTGCTAGTAGTCTTTTATATTCATCAGCATTGATGTCCTCATACGGAGCTTGCTGATAAACATGGTCACTAACTGGCAACAAACTAATACCACTACAAAGATCAAAGTTGTCCCATATCCACTGAGCTACTTGCAAGAACTCGCTGTCAGTATAGTATACAGTGATGCTTGGCTTATGCTCACACCAGTGATTCTGATAAGCTTTCCAAAGCTCTAGCTGTTGCATAGCGCCTACTTCTTTTACTGTTACGCTACCTTTAGGCGCTTTCACAGGGAAGCTAAAGACAGACGAAGAGGGCGACATAACATCTTGCTCTACTGGGAATCCTTGGGCTTCCATAAAGACTGCAAGCGGATCTTTTTTGTCTGAGCGTACTCTTCTGACATAGTGCTTAGAAAAACGAGGGTGAATACCAGAGGCACTATCAACAAGCTGAGATACAGTACCGCTTGGCTTAACAGCAGTAATAGCTGTAGACTGATTAATTCCAAGCTTCTTAGCCCATTCCTCATTAGTTTTAATAGCCACATTTTTTATTTCCTCTAGCCATTCGGCTGTCTTATCTGTAGATTTTCCAATGACGCTATGATCCATAATTCCTGTCATGCTCACACCAAGCAATGCTTCTTCTTCTGTGTTCTTCTTCCACACATTACGCAAGTAACGGAAGTCAGTAAGTGTTGCTTGAAGCGTACCAATGATAGCCGCAATACGACATTTCTCTTTAAGACTTTCAAGGTTATCACTTGACCGGACAACAATCTCACTAAGGTTGCAAAACTGGTTAGATCGTAAAATTATCTCCGAACAGGGATTTGTCCCGAAGTCCTGCTCTGCATCCCTACGTCCATTACGTGCGGCAATCTTCTGTGCCGCTACACGGCTAAAGATACCACGCTCACCTGCTTTACTCTCATACATAGTCTGCATCTCAGACAAGAAAGCGGAGAAGTCAGGCTTCTCTGTGTACGCTACGCTGTTGTTAGCCAATGCACGTTGACCTTCATGTCTCCACCAATCACCTGACTTAGCTTTAGCCATACGTTGATCTGAAAGATTAGATAGGCTAATGAGTGCTGATCGTCTAACACCCCCTACGACTACGATGTCTGCAATCTTACACACAATGTCGTGACACTCAATGGAGGTTAGCTTACGTCCTGATGCTTTTTGGAACACTGTAATACAAAAGTTAAACAAGTCTACTAAAGGATCAGGGCCAGAAGCTCGACCACCAAAGGTCTTTAGTCTCTCACCTGCACCGCGCACTCGACTAACATCCCACTTAGGAATCTTACCTGCATAGAGCATAGCAATCAACTCGCGGAAGGCTGATGCCCAACCAATCTTGCTGTCGCTCACCATGATAACGCTGTCAGTATCGTGGAAACTCTCAGCAACTTCTGGAAGTTTGTTGATAAAGTTACGCTCAACACTAAAGCCTACACCTGTACCACACATAAGAACATACATCAACTCGTCAAAGGATCGCGGAGAATCAATGTGTAGGTAACTACAGTTAAATCCTGCTACGTTGTCTTTGTCCAGTGCTACACCTGCTGTCATCATACATCGCATAGAGGGCATGACTTCTAGGTTATGTATTGCATTAAACAACTCTAAGGCTATCTTCTCATCTATCTGTCCACGATCTTTCCAGAAGTCTACATATCTGTTAACTGTTTCGTGCCATGTTTCTCTACGCATTTCTTCTGGCATCCAACGTGCGTAGCGGCTCTTGTGTATAAACTGTTGATACTGATCCATCAATTATTCTCCTTGGTTACTTTGTCTGTTAATAATGCTAGATACCACATAGCTTTTTGTAAGTCTTCTACCTGCTTGCCTTTGTAATCATAGCGCCAAAGGTATTTCATACAGTTACCCTTGAGATAACCCTTGAAAGCTACCGAAGACATAGACTCTTCAATGGCTTCAATGCATTCTATATTACCAGTATTGTAATGCTTTGGCTTGTTGACTACATCTTCAAGCGAAGGCATTTTAGTTGCAAGATCTTTTAAAGCTGTGCGTATAGCTTCTTCGTGGTCATAGGCGTGTGCTTCTTGCATAGCCATGTCGATGTATGGCTTATAGTCTATGGAGTCTTTCTCAACAGCAGGATGTTCTTTACGTAACCTATCCCACTCAGAGGGTGTTGCATCATTAAGTCTCATCAATCATTTCCTCGTCTTTAAATTCTTCAGCTATCTCATCAAAGTTTCTGATAAGCCTGTGTTCAAAAGCCTCTAGCAAATCTTTAGTGCTTATGTCCAGTAATTCTAGGACTAATAACTCATCAGCGTTTACTATAATCTTCTCTTTAAGTTCATCTAATGTTAGTGACATGACAGCTTCTTCCCTTTAATATACTTTGTCATTTCCTTTGAAGTGTCTATTGTGTAATGTTTGAAGCCTTCCTTCTCACACCACTCCCCCATTGTAAGCTTACCGCCCTTCCGTACTTTCTTGAGAGGGTTGGACAAGACAAAGATAATCTCCCATTCAGGCATAGAGTCTCTAATAGCCTTGTACTTCTGCGTGTCACCTACCCTAAAGAAACCCTTGCATTCTATCAGTACTGCCTTATCTTCATGTACAAAGTCCGGTAGGTACTTTCTGTGTGTCGTGTAGGGCAGACCGTAAGGTTCAAACAAGTACTGCCCATCTAGCTTCTCTGATAGCTTCTTCTCAAGTCCTGATCTAAAAGCCTGTTTCGTCATACGTTATCTCCCTAACTCGCGGTTCTTTAATAACTTCTACCAAGAACTTTTTTCCGTATGAGTAATTGAAAGCCCTTAAACTTGGATAACAATGGTCTTTGAACTGACAGTAAGAGCAACCAATAGCAAGCTTTAAGTTTCCTGATTTGCCGTCCGGTAAAGGATCGTAGCACCACGCGCTTGGTTCTGTTTGCTCTACTAGCTTTTTTACATACTTTACTCGCTCTGTAATGTCTTCTTTAAGGACTTTATATACCGGAGCTTCTGTGTCATCTAAGTCATATTTAAGATAAGTCAAGTGACCGTTTGCTTTATCCATTGCTAACCAACCAAACTTCCTCTCTCCGCAAGAATAAGCGTAGGCTTTTATCTGATCTATGTATCCAAAAGGATCGTCAAAAGCCAGTGTGCCATCCTTAAACTTCTTGAACCCAAAACTACTGGCAGACTTAACATCGGTCACAATACCGTCAATCTTGCAGTCCATGTGGCCTACCACGCCCTCTACCTTGCATACTTTCTGCTCGTCGGTAACTGAGTGTCCCGCCATGCGCGTAAGGAACAGCAACATCTCTTCAATCAAGTGACCATACATAAACTTGACGTAAGTGTGTGGTTCAATCTTCTCACCTTCCGTACCGTTAAAGTGATTCCAAAGGTATTTGTCAGTGCGGCCAATATTAGACAAGCGTAGCTTGCGGTTATCCTCTCGCTTCTTCCGACCAAACTCTGTACGCATTAGAGCCTTAACACCTTCTCCAAACTTCTCTATCTCTTCTTCAACATTGACGGATGGGTCAGCGTCCTTGCTTTCCATCAGTGCGTATATGTCAGCTACTACGTTATCCGTTGTTTTAGTATTCACGTATCACTTCCAGTATTAGTTCGTTAGCTATAGCAGGGGGCAACCTGAACCACTCGTTGATGTTGTCACACTCTTTGGCTAGTCTTGCATGTGCCGCAGCTTCCCCTGCTCTCCTATCATTTACCTCATAAGCGTACAGTAAACTGTAATCTCTAAAAGGTGAGGACGTTTGGTAATTCTTAATCCTATCCATAGCGTCTACTGCCATCCCTACCTTTACCCAACCTTCCCAAGCAGGGTTCGTGATTATATACACCTGACCCTCTGGACTAGTTTTGTAGTTCTCTAAGGAACTAAAAGCCGCTTCCTCAAACCCTTTGTAGCGTCCTGCTTTGTACAGGGGGTGAGTCTTCTTGACTTCCTTACCGTTGACCCACATGCGTTTGGCATCCCTTGCCTGTACCGCTGACTTATTATCCTTGTAGTACTTACCTTTAGTGGGTGCCTGCCCAAGTGTTTCCGACTTTGTAATCACCCTCAAGGGGGCAGTTGAGTTTGTAGTAGAGTCCTGCGGCTTGCATACAGCTTGTGGCAAGTCTTCCGAAAACCTCTGCTTTCTCTTCTCTAACCTCTGTCTGGATTTCATCGTGTATGTTCCCTATAAAGTTATAGTCTATACCCCATAGTATAGCATATTCGTCAAGTAAACACAACGCTTTCTTCATTACAATCGCACCTGCTGACTGTAACAAAGTGTTCAATGCCGCGTGTGCTGATCGTACATAGACCCTTCTTTTATCCAATCCAAGAACATAACCTCTTCTAGATGCCATTCCAACTCGTTCTCGTAATCTTCCAAGAGATGGCGTATTTGCAAGGAACTTTTCCTTAAGTCGTTTACCATCAACTGAAGTTCCCCCAACGATACTTCCGATTTTTGCGTCCCCTGCTCCATATAGGAAAGCGTATATAAAAGTCTTTGCTTGATCTCTAGTTTCAAGGCCCGCAGCCAACTGGTTTGCCGTGTGAATATCTCCGTTGAGTACTTCATTTGTATAACCCTCGTCATTCATATAGTGTGCTAACATTCTAAGCTCTAGCTGAGATGCATCCATACCTACCAACTTGTATCCCTCTGGCACAGTCCACACATCTCTGCACTCTCTGCCGTAAGGTGAATACACTGCCGGAATCTGTCCCATGTTTGGACTACTATGGGTCATGCGGCCTGTCACAGCACCGTTGGAATTTACGTAACCATGAACCCTATCGTCATCCTTAACTGCGTCCAACCAACTCTGAACCTGGGCTATACGCTTCTGTAGCATAAGGTACTGACCTATCAATGCGGCTTCCGGTATGTCCGTCACATCTCTAAGTACTGCCTCATCAACAATGGGTTGCCCCTTCTCAGTAAATTGATTAGGCTTCCAACCGTAGTACTGTAGGTGTCTGCCTATCTGCTGTCGTGAGCCTAGATTAAACACTGGGAAGTCTATGCGGCTAAATGGTGCTATAGCTGTATCCCATTGCTCTCCTAGGAACTTGAGTCCGACAACAGAGATCGTACCGTCTTTCTTAATCTTTGGCGTAACCTTCTTGATGAATGTAGGCAACGGTTTGAAAACTTCATGTACTTTGTCTTCGAGATCATACTTTTTCTCCTTTAATTCTGCTAATAATAAAAAACACTTCTCTTGGTCTAAGAGCCAACCTGTTTTAATTTGCTTTGAAATAATACCCTGTACTTGATGCTCGAGATTAATGCACTCAGGCTCAAAACCCTTAAGGTCAGAAAGTAATCTCTTGTACACCAACGTATTAACTTTAACATCCTGTACACAATACTCCAACATATCATGCGAGAAATTATCCCAATCATTATAATCACCTTTTGGTTGGTTTAGTGTCTGCCCCCAACTCTCTAAAGAATGTCCACCGTCCCTTGAGGGATTCGCTAGTCTTGATAGGACTAGGGTGTCCGTAATCTTACACTTGCTAAAATCAGTACCTAATAACCTCTCCAACACTGGTATGTCATAGCCAATTATATTATGGCCTATCACTTCACAGTCTTCATCAAAGCCCAGAAGCCACTCATTGAAGTCAAATAAACTGAAGCCGTGAAACTCAAAGAACTCTTCAGTGCCTACAATGTGAGCAACGATACACCACACCTTATCAGGGGTTAGACCGTTAGCCTCTATGTCAAATACTATTTTCATTAAAACTCCGTTTCATTACCTACTGGACAACTGGTTTCTATCATTCTACCAGACTCCTTATCATAATACAGGTAACAGGCCGGTCCTGTCAAGCCCACGAACCTATTTTTTAACACTCTCACACAGGTTGTGTTACGTGTCTCAGGGTCTGCGTGTTGCTGATCTCGCTCTAAACCAATAACTATGTCGCTAAGTTGCGCGATTGCCGCTGAACCTCTGAGTTCTCCCAAGCTGATCTTACCGCCATCTTCATGTGCCTTTGAGCCGCTAGGTCTACGCAAGTGTGATACTAAAAATAGCCCTACACCTGTCTCTTGTACTAGCTTACGCAAATTGGTCATAATGCTGTCGATAGCTTTACGCTCGTCACCGTTGTCCTGATCGCTGACCACGATGCTGAGGTGATCTAGAATTATCCACTTGCAGTCCAAGCCTTTAGCCATGTAACGTATGCGGCCTAATAGGTTGTCCTCGCTCGTAGAACCCCAATGGTCAAACATATAGATACGTCCTGAGCCTAACGTCCTGTCCCAATAGCCCTTCTTCTCTTCCTGTGATACCGTCTTGTCAAGGTGAAGCTGCTTGTTAGCCTCTATGGACATGATGCCTAAAGCTGTCTTGGGGATGTCCTCCTCTAACGCTAGGATACCAATGTTATCCTCAGTAGCACCTAGTAGATAATGCTCTAGCTCTCTGACTATCTGAGACTTACCCATGCCTGAGCCGGATGTAATGGTGACTAACTCCTTGGGTCTAAAGCCGTGGGTATATTCATTAAGACAAGCCCACGGATAGTCGATTGACTTCACGTTGGACTGCTTAATAATCATGTCCCATGTCTCATTACCTGCCACGATACCGTCAGGCTGATAGGTCTTAGCGTTCCACCACTCCTTAACAAAGTCCTGCACCTTACGAGCTTTGAGCATGTCCCCTGCATCCTTCATGGGCAGTGTAACATTCTTAGCCTTATTGGGGGTGAACAAGTCCAATACTGACCTTGCGGCCTCTTGTCCGGCCTTGTCATTGTCAAAACATATAATAACGTTGTCGAACGTCTCAAGCCATTCAAGATTAGCCTTGATGTCTTTAGCCGCACTAGCCGCACCCGACCTAATGGATACTACAGGCCATTTGCCATCGAACATCTCATTAACTGCCAGAGCGTCTGCCTCTCCTTCTACTACTGTTATGTACTTACCGCCTGACTTGAATGCTTGTTGACCAAAGAGTCCTGCATTGTCAAAGGAGCCTGTCGCATAAAATTGTTTGTTCTCTACTATACGTACCTTAGTCCCTGTAGCCACGCCTGTATCTTTATCGTGGTATGGGTAGTGGTGCTTGGTAATTGTCCCATCAGTACCGTACTCAACTGTGACACCATACCGCTTGGCTGTCTCTTGGTTGATTCTACGATCAGGGATTGCCGCTATTACACCTGTCATTTCTAATATCCTTGTAGGCTTGTTGTTACTTGATAATTGACTGATCTGTCCGTTGCCATGTTCATAGTGACCACAACCACCCGAAAAACAGGTGGCGTGGCCGTCTGAATAACGAGCCAGATTGTCGGATGAACCACACGATGGGCATGGCTCATGTCTAACAAAGGTTGACTCGACTGACATTAAAACTCCTCACCGTCATCTTGCTCTGCTACCTCTAGCACCTTGATCTTGTTAAGGTAGGTACTGACACCATGTACTGGATGCGGTGGCCCTTCCTGCCATAACAGCCGTACCTTAGAGCCTCGACCAATCCGACCGGTAAAGGGCATACCCTCTTTATCATAGACAGGTACGTCATACTTAGAGGCAAACTTTCGTTGTGCTTTGCCTTCATACTCTCGCATCTTTACGCCTGACCCTGATAGACTACTAGCGGTGTCCTCGTCTACGCTAATAACGACTGAGTATTTACCTGTAGACTGACCCTGATACATTTCGTGGGTGTCTAGGTTCTCAAATGCTAATGTGCCTTCTACTACTGCCATAAACTACTCCTGTTGTGATACTTATGTATCGTTTGATTAAACTTTAATTATAATCTTTAAAATATTTCCTTTGCTTCTTAAGAATATTATACTACTAATTGTCCAACCTGTCAAATATTAATTCATCTAATTTTAGTTCAACATTAGAATCACTCCAAGCATCTTGCATTGCTTCCGTGGAATACCTAGCACAAACACTGCATAGGTCTAAATGGTGTCCGGTGTTGTGGTCGATACGCTTAAGCTCGTATTCGTTCATAATAGTGTCACATGCTTTGCATCTACTCATGATTCTTCTCCTTTTGTCGCGTCCCATTCTTGAGGGGTCGCACCGCTAATTAAAAATTCTCTTTCATCAGGGTTTAAATTAGGCATTGCCTCTTGTATAAGCATCCCTGACATCCATTTATTAAGCTGACTCTGTTCTATATCTAAGTCCATGACTCTTTCAATACCGCTGAATATAGATTTTCTAGATACTAACATAATATAAGTCCTTGTTTTTATAAGTAAGTTTTGCTGTGTCGGTGGACAGTATCGGGTCAACCACCAAAAGCAAGCATATACTGCTCACGCATTACATTAATGTCCTGAGAATAGTATTCATCCCTAACCTGCCTAGTGACTCTCTGTGTCAGTTCAGATAACGACATACAGTATACTTGATACTCTACTAGCTCGTCTACCATATCCTGCGCTGTAGGCTCTATCCACTCACTAGGCCCATACTCGTAGCCTATTAATTCCTCCTTAATCTTGCTCATATACTTGTCCAAAGGTGATTAATATGAAAGGTAAGTATAGCATTAAGCCCATGAAAGGTAAAGCCCCTACCTCTTCCGTCTGTTTGTCCACTGTCCACACTGCGCGACTGTCTGCAATCTCTAAGAATACTCCGCAACCATTGATAAGCTCTATGGTTAAATGTCTATTAAATATCATCATACGCTTGTCTCCATTAATCCTGCTTTAGCTTTGAGTGACGCTATAGCCGCATCTATCTCCCATTTTTGCATAGGTTCAAATTCGTAAGCATCAGGCAATTCTTGGGCATCGTGTAGGTCGTCACCATGTAGCCAATCTCTTGCATCGTCATCCCAGTTATTCATAAGTCACCTCCAAGCACTACAACTGCCATTGTGTACAATATAAGGGTTACTACAGCCGTTCCAACGCTTAAGAGTCCCCAGCCTACCACTTCAACTATAAACGTATTACGTGCGTCTCTGTGGGCTTCTCGCTTGTCCATAAATATCTTTGCTTTATTCATCATTGTTCCTCCTCATTTTCTGCACCGTTTTCTAAACAACATCCGTCCCAATCGTCGCCCCTATCCCATAGATTGGCTATTTCAAACTGATCATCTTCAGTTGCACAATCTGGGTCATCTTGCCAATGCTCTCTATTATTATCTAATGTTAAATCTTGCATTGAACACGACTTCAAGTATTTCAATGTGGCCTCTTCAGGGTCGCCACCGTCCGTTACCCTTATCAGTATCTTGTGCCTGTACTGGACACGAACAAACACCTCAGCGCAGTAGTAATCATCTTTCCAATCGTCGTTAGTATTCATCATTGTTCCTCCTATCATGTTTTTCTTGGATAATTTTCTCTGACTCCCAGATTGCATAGAGTCCAGAAGTTATTAATAGTATACTCATTACTGCCATGATTCAACCCTCCTGTGATTTAAATATCGACCAATACGGATAACCTTGTGTGCTTTAGCTAGTGGCATCCCGTAGTATTCCGCGAATCGCTCAACGGTCAAAAAGTTATTGAACCAATCAAGGTATAGCGTTTCTATTTTGTTTTTCATGCTGTCACCTCATATGCTGATTTAACTGCTGAAATATAATGATCGGACGCGCAGATCATCGCACCATTTGACAGTATGCATATGTCGTAAGGCTCTATGGTAACCACTTGCAACCATGCGTCATTAGGGCCGTTAAAATTGTCCCACAACTGTACAAAGTCACCTTCGAAAATAATCATCTCAACCCCCCACCGCTATTATATCATTGAATTCTAACACGTTAGCACTAGTCACAAAGAACGAATCCGACCGTAGATTGTCGCTTGCACGTTCTTTTTTATTGCTACCTTTGCGCGTTAATGTACCAACTACGTTGTCATCTAAGTGTCTAAGGTCTGTAGTATCAAACGATTTAAGACTGTGATTTAATTTCAGCCCGTCATCCGCTAGACCTTTAGTATTATACGCCATAGCAATGCGATACTTTGCGCCCACTGCTTTACGTAGCGCGGCTTTACTTTGGGTGCTAAACATACTACCAGAAAATGTCAGATCAAAATTAGGTAATGTGTTTTTGCGTACCCTACTTAGGATCTTGCTGTAGTCATAAAACATAGAGTCAGGCCGCTGTAACATTATATCAGTAAAATCTATATCACTAGTACCATTCAACCTAAACAGCGCAGGGATGCCCGTTTTTAACGCTTTGCGTTCCGCTTTGTCTATCTCTGATAACATAGCACTCTCAAACATAGCAGGACGTAATAACATTAATACGGTACGCTTAGTGGCCGCATTTTGACCGACTGACATACCCAATTGACCGCTAGATATTAGACAAGGCGCTTTGCATCCTGCCAAATCCGCAAAACTGCATAGCGTTTCCGTAGCTACCTTATCCGCAGGTTGTAGATACATTACATACGTATCATACTTATCAGCACCCTTTTCTACCTTGAGACTACTACCAAAAAACCGCATAGGTTTATTGAGATAATCTAGGTTATCAACGCACCATTGTTGAGCGGTGCGATTAATTAAAATACTGGCGTTGATCTCTGATAATGTAATCATATCTATATACCTATGGTTTAAATTGACTTGCTAATGACTGCCAGTGTAAACGACAGTCATAGGTAAATCAATTATGCAAAGTAATTGTCATTGAGTTTCAGCATATATGACCCGTTACTATGGGGCATTGCTACCATAACCTCCGTGTCATCATCGTCCAGCGCCTTGACCCATCCATCGCTATCAGTAACAGTGAAACCTCCCGCCTTTAATTGCTTGACTAGGGTATTAACCTCTCGCTTATTTTTCATAAACTTGACCATGCTATGCTACCTCCCGTAATCTGTTTCGTTCTCTTTGTCTAACGTCACATAATATATCTAATAATCTACTCGCTGATTTATTTGCTTTGCGCGGAAAGGTATCGGAAACCATATCTTCAACTGCTAACATGCATTCAAACTGAGCATCAGCAAAGCCCTGTGCGCGTAGCTTGGTTGAATCGTCGTGATATTCTGCGTTTGCTATACGCTCCCAGTGGCTCCGTTCCTCACAATGCTTTGTGTAGTGTGTTTCCGCTATTGTCATGTATTCAGTGTATGTCATATCTATATACCTTTAGTTGATAATGATTCTCATTTACAGGGGTTCCTCTCCCTTGCCTCTTGCACCCATTATAGGGCCTGATCAGCTACATGCTAATGCTTTGTATGCATGACCATAGTAAACTATATGCATCTAGTGCATGACCTACATGCTACCTTTTATCATGCGCGCCCGCATGCGAATAACATAGAGCTAAACCAATGTCAACAACTATATTCTAGTGTGTGCTATAGGTATCCACATGCACACTCACACTTGCCTGTGGATAACTTAT